>OLSL01002179.1_pt1 | contig 16374 bp, 10 predicted proteins | sample 1672511 | NCBI WGS metagenome assembly OLSL01 (sample SAMEA3136694, study PRJEB25190) | human gut metagenome | biome: human gut; feature: human-associated habitat; material: faeces | place: Austria | collected 2013
ACCGTTTTTGGCAGTCCGTCGGATTACAGCGGCGGTATTGTGATCCTGGCGATGTTCGTCTATACATTGCAGATTTATGCGGATTTTGCCGGATGCATGGACATCGTGCGGGGCAGCGGGGCACTGTTTGGCATTGAGATTGCCCGGAACTTCAATCAGCCTTTTTTCTCGAAGTCTATCGGTGAATTCTGGCGAAGATGGCATATGACGCTGGGGGCCTGGTTCAAAGATTATATTTTCTATCCGGTGACATTGTCGAAAACAAATATGAAGCTGGGAAGATGGGCCAAGAAACATCTGAGTGTCCACCTGGGGCAGGCAATGCCAACGGCGTTTGCGCTGTTTTTCGTCTGGCTGGCCAATGGACTCTGGCATGGAGCTGCATGGAAATATGTGGCTTACGGCATGTACTACTATGTATTGACATTATTCGGCCTTTTTGGCAAACCGGTGATACATTGTTTTTATGAAAAAACCGGGATTCGGAAGGAGAGCCGGCCATGGCAGCTGCTGCTGATCATCAGAACTTTTATACTGGTGAATATCGGCATGCTGTTGTTTCGGGCAAACAGTCTGCGTATTTTTGCGGAGATGTTTGAATCCATGTTCAGAAAAACAACAGGAAACTGGCTTGAGCTGGGGTTAGACAGACATGATCTGGCTGTGCTGGCGTTGGGCGCTTTACTGATGTTGATGGTGGGTATTGTCAGAGAAAGAGGCATTTGTATACGTGAGCGAATTGCATCATGGCCGATGGTGCTCAGGTGGACCGTTTATGCAGGGGTATTTTGTGCCATTGTACTGCTTGGAGCTTATGGCAGCGGATATGGCGTGGTGGACCCATTGTATGCTAACTTCTAAATCCAAATGCATAATGGGCAGGAGTTCCAGACAGCGACGGAAGCAGAAGTGGGCAATATGTCTAATACGCAGAAATAACTTCGTGAATGAGGAGTCAGTGAAATGCATATATCTAATAGAAAACAGTTTGCCGGACGGGCATTGAAAATGATTGCTTTTGTGCTGTTGACGGTTTTGCTGTTGGTGGGAATGTCGAAGACGTTGGTGCCAAGGTCGAATTCCGCCAGCGGCGGCATGCACAATTACAGAGCCAGAGGGTTTTATGGGGAAGAAAAGGATTCTCTGGATGTGGTGGCTATCGGCAACAGTGATCTGGCCAGTGGATTTTCACCTATGGAATTGTGGAAAACGCATGGCATTTCAGGCTTTGCCTGTGGAGAACCCAATCAGACCATCGATCAGTCCGTGAGATTGCTTCAGGAAGTGCTGACATGCCAGAGGCCAAAAGTTGTTATCCTGGAGACGGACGCCCTTTTCCAGGAAAGCATGGATGGTCATCTGACCTCATTGGTCAAGACCGCAGCCAATTATCTTTTTCCGGTATTGGAATATCATGATCGCTGGAAAAGTGTGACGATCTCAGAGCTGATGGGCAAAACGCAGAAACCATGGCATGATGCGGCCAAGGGGTACCGCTATTCGGATGACCGGGTGGCTTACAAAGGGTCCGATTATATGGCGAAGACGGATAACCGGGAAGAAATAGATGCCATAGCGCTGCAGAGCCTCAATCAGTTTGTTGAAATCTGCCGGAATGCGGATATTCAGGTGCTATTTGTGGAGATGCCGTCAGCCAACTCATGGAATATGGCCAGACATCAGGCAGTGGCGGACTACGCATCTGATCGAAATATTCCTTTTATTGATTTTAATATGAAGGATATGATGACAAAGACGGGCTTTGACTGGCTGACGGACAGTCGTGACGGCGGCAATCATCTGAATTACAGCGGTGCAAAGAAGATCAGTATATGGCTGGGAAATTATCTGGGATCGCAGTACCAGCTGGAAGACCATAGAAAAGACAGCCGTTATCAGCGATGGCAGCAGGACAGTGCTGATTATAACCGCATTGTCTCCGGTGCGGACAAGCAGGCTGCCGATGAAAATTGATCATAAAAATTAAATGGATATACAGAAGAAAATGACCGTTTGTGACCGTTCACAGAATGGTCATTTTTTCGTCACAAAATCCCCACCAAAGCATCACAAATATTGGTTATGCTATACCTTGAGAGAAAATAGCATGCTATAAAGCATGAAACAGACAATTACGAAACCCATTAGATATGGAAAATGCTAAAATTCTTGGGTTTCGTAATTGTCTGTTCAAATAGTGAGAAGGAGGAGAGAGACTTTGATAGAAGTCAAAAATCTTGTGAAGAAATACGGCGATCATATTGCCGTAGATCATCTGAGTTTTACAGTGGAAGAAGGCCATATTTACGGTTTTCTGGGACCGAACGGTGCCGGCAAATCCACAACGATGAATATGATTACCGGTTATATCGGACCGACAGAAGGCAGCATTATGATCAACGGGCATGATATGCTGGAGAATCCGGAGGAGGCCAAGAAATGTATTGGTTATCTGCCGGAGATCCCGCCTTTGTATACAGATATGACACCCCTTGAATATCTGCGTTTTGCGGCCGAATTAAAAGGAATTGCCAGGAATAAAAAGGAAGAAGAAGTTCAGAAAGTGATCGCAGATGCCAAATTGGAGGCGGTGTCAGACCGTCTGATCCGGAATCTGTCCAAAGGTTACAAACAGCGTGTAGGTCTGGCCCAGGCACTGCTTGGATATCCGAAGGTGATTATTCTGGATGAGCCGACAGTCGGCCTGGATCCGGCGCAGATCATTGAGATGCGCGGATTGATCCGAAGCCTTGGCAAGAAACATACCGTCATTCTGAGTTCCCATATTTTGTCTGAAATCAGTGCAGTCTGTGATGATGTGCTGATTTTGTCCCACGGCAAACTGGTGGCCAGTGACACAACGGATAATCTTGGCAAGCTCATGGAAGATAAGGTAACACTGCATCTGACAGTCAAAGGGGATGAGGCGTCTATCAAAGGCGTACTGGATGCTGTTGATGGTGTTGAAAATATTGAATATACGGATTCTGAGGAAAAAGGTTGTGTCGATGTGATGATCCAGAGCGATCCGAAGACAGAAGTCCGTGAGATGATCTTCTACAGACTGGCAGCTGTCCAGTGCCCGATTTATGCCATGAATCAGATGAAGAAGTCATTGGAGGATGTCTTTATTGAATTGACAGCCGATGGTAGTGAAACATCTGCAAAGGCACAAAACAATGAAGATCCTCATGAAGAAGATTCTCATGAAGATGAGTTACATGAGGAAGATCATGAAGAACATGAAGAGCACCCGGGAGAAACTGACGAGACAGATGAAGAAGACGGAAAGGAGGCAACAGAATATGACAGCGATTTATAAAAAGGAATTACGTTCGTATTTTACATCCATGACGGGCTATATCTGCATGGCCTTTATGCTGGTTGTAATCGGTATCTATTTTGCGGTGATTAATCTGTCTTCAGGCTATCCGTATTTCGGTTACACATTGTCCTGCGTCATTGTCTTATTCCTTTTGATGACACCGGTACTGACAATGCGTATCCTTGCGGAAGAGAAAAACCGGAAGACGGATCAGCTGCTTTTGACGGCGCCTGTTTCACTATGGAAAATTGTCATTGGTAAATATCTGGCGATGGTGACAGTATTCGGCCTGGCCCTGCTGATCACCTGCTTTTATCCGTTGATTCTCAGTCGGTTCGGTACCGTTTCCCTGCCGATGGCTTATACAGCCATTTTGGGTTATTTCCTGTATGGCGCAGCCTGCATAGCCATTGGACTGTTTATCTCATCAGTAACGGAGAGTCAGGTTATTGCAGCATTGCTGACATTCTTTGTGCTGCTTGTATTTTATATTACAGGTGTGATCACCAACGCATTGCCGTCAACGGCGGTGGCATCTTTTGTTATCTGGATTTTCGTTGTTCTTTTTGCAGCATGGCTGGTGTATAACCTGACATCCAATATAAAGATCGCAGTTGCGGCGGCTATCATTGCAGAAGCTGTTAATATTATCATTTTCTTTGTAAAATCAGAATGGATGGCCGGTTCTGTGGCAAAAGTGCTGGGTGCCTTTAATATGACATCCTTCTTTTCCAACTTCGGTTCCGGTGTCTTTGATATAACAGGTATTCTCTATTACCTGTCTATTATCGGATTCAGCATCTTTTTGACGATACAGTCCATTCAGCGCAAACGCTGGGGCGGCGATGCCCTGATGACAGCCGTTGTGCTGGCCATCATTGTGGTGATCAATCTGGCAGTGGGTCAGATTCCGGTGAAATATACACAGTTTGACCTGACGGATAATCAGCTTTATACGATTACAGATCAGACGAAGGAGTTCGTCAAGGGATTGGATTCAGATGTGGATGTTTATCTGGTTGCCCAGAGCGGACAGGAGGATAAACAGATCCAGAAAGTGCTGGAACGTTATGAGTCTCTGTCCAGTCATATCAAAGTGCATACAAAGGATCCGGTGGTCAATCCGTCCTTTACGAAACAATATACAGACAGTTCATTGTCAGACAACAGCCTGATCGTTGTGTGTGGAGACAAATATAAAGTCATCAATTACAGTGATATTTATCAGTCGAAATTTAATTATTCCACATACAGCAGTCAGACAACCGGATTCGACGCAGAAGGTCAGCTGACCAGTGCCATTGATTATGTGACATCAGATACTCTGCCGAAACTGTATACACTGACCGGTCATGATGAAGCATCCCTTTCTGATACCCTGACCAGCCAGATTGAAAAGGAAAATATTGATATAGAAGAACTGAATCTTGTAACAAGTGAATCTGTACCGGATGATGCAGACTGTCTGATGATCAACGGACCGCAGAAGGATATTACAGCGGACGAAAAGGATCGAATTCTGTCTTATATGGAAAATGGCGGCCATGTGCTGATATTCACGGATTATACAGAAACGGATATGCCGAATCTGGCAGAACTTTTGAATAATTATGGTCTCTCCACAAGTGCGGGATTGATTTTTGAAGGCAACAGCCAGTATTATTATCCGGGGTATCCATCCTATCTGATTCCGAGAATCCAGAGTGCCGATGCAGTGGGCAGCATGACATCCAAGGATCTGGTGCTGATGCCGTATGCACAGAATATCAATATTTCTGATGATGTGCGAAGCACGGTGACAACAGAAGCTCTTTTGCAGACAAGCAGCAAGTCGTATATTAAAACGGATCTGAAGAATCTGACAACAACGGAAAAAGCTTCAGGTGATGAAGAGGGACCGTTTACAGTGGGTGCTGCAGTCACTGAAAATTATAATGATGTGGAGACAAAACTGGTTTATTTCTCATCCTCAGCAATCCTGGATGAAAATATGAATCAGGCTGTGTCCGGCGGTAATTATGAACTCATCAGCAACGTGATGAGCTGGATGATTGATAAAGAAGAAAGTATTTCCATACCGACCAAGAGCCTTTCCACAACCTATCTGACAGTGACAGCTGCAGATGCGGGATTCTGGGGTGCCGTTGTCATCCTGATTCCGGCGGCCCTTGTGATTGGCGGCGGTGTCGTATGGTTTAGAAGGAGGCGTAAATAGCATATGAAGAACAGGAAAAAAGCGCTTATAATTGCTATCATCTGCCTGGCGGCGGCAGCTGTTCTTTATTTACTCGTTGTGAAGCTGAGTCAGAGGTCGGAGGATGCGGACAGCTCTGATGACTCTTTGGTGATCAGCAGTGTGGACAGTGGTCAGATTACAGCCATTTCTTATGAAAAAGACGGCAAAAGTCTCTCCTTTAGGAAGGAGGACGGCACCTGGTATAATGCGGAGGACAAGAGTTTTCCGGTTGACCAGGACAGCCTGACGACCATGACCAATGCCCTGGGTGCGGTTTCAGCTACCCGAAAACTGGATTCACCGGAAGATTTGTCGGAATATGGTCTGGATTCGCCGGTATTGACTGTGCGATATACGGCCAGTGACGACAAAGAGGCAGAATTTACCGTGGGTGATACCAATGATGCGGCCGGTGGGTCCTATCTGAAAATCAGCGGAGATGATGCGGTTTACCTGGTGGCGTCCGATTTTGCCGATACGTTCAATTCGGATATCTATCAACTGGCGGATATGGAGAGCTTCCCAACCATCACATCGGACAGCATTACGGATATCAATGTCAAATCCGGCAGCCATACACTGGAAATTAAGAATGACAGCGATGGCGGCAGGATAGTTCTTGAAAACGGTGAGGAAAAAGAGAATTGTGCATCATCATCTGTAACACAGTTTATCAATACTGTGACAGGCATCACATTTAAGAGCCATGTAGAGTATAATTGCAAAGATTTGTCGAAATATGGCCTGGACAAACCGACAGCGGACATTTCTGTGGACTATACGACAACAGAGACTGTCGACAGCGAAGATTCGGACAGCAGCAAAATTGAGAACGGTGCAGCAGAAACAGCAGTAGAAAGTACACAGGAAACTGCAGATACAGAAGAAACAGAGTCTGAAACAGAAACTGTTCAGGTGGCCAAACAGCTGATACTGCATATCGGCAGTCAGAATGAAGACGGCGATTACTATGCAGCCTTAGATGGTTCAAAAGAAGTCCATGTTGTCAGCGGTGATACGGTCAAAGAACTGATTGAAAAGAAAGCAGCAGATTTTACGGATAATACGATTTTGTCAGGTTCTCTGAATAATGCAAAGAGTATCGATGTTGCCATCGGCAGTGACAGCTGGCATCTGGTAAAGCAAGAAGTTGCCAAAGCGGATGATCTGTCGGACAGTGCAGAGACTGAGGCAGAGACAGAAGAAAAATGGTATGCCGGAGATACAGAAATTGCTCTGACAGATTTATCTTCTGCCTACAGTGATCTTTCAGGCATGTCGGCGGAGAAGATTCTGGATTCAGCGGCAAAATCAACCGGTGATGCGGCCATCAGTGTTACTGTCAAGTGGGAAGATGATACCGAGACAACCGTATCATTTACAGTCTATGACAGCAGCTTCCATCTGGCAGAAATCAACGGTGAGGCCAGAAAACTGGTGAATAAGCGGGACGTCGAAAAACTTATTGAAGATATGACGGCGCTTCTCAAAAAATAAAAAAGTGTGCAGCTTCAAGCAACAGCAAAGGACTTTCAATGGAACAAAATAGTTTTCGTTGAAAGTCCCTTTTTTTACTTCAGGATTGATTGCGACCGGGGAGAGAAAATGGTATGATTAAGGTAATGTTTGGGTGAAGAGATATAGGGTCAGGAAAAAATAAATTTATGATACAGGGAGAATAACAATGATTGTGAATTTTAGCTGTCCGAACTGTGGGGCAGATATGTCATATGATATCAAGCTTGGAAAGCTTCACTGTGCGCATTGTGATCACAGTGAGGATATCAGACTGGATGAGGAGAATTATAAGAATGCGGCCGAAGAACCGGCAGATAAACCGCGTTATTGTGTGAATTGCGGCGGCCTTTTGTCAGCGGGAGCCAAAACCTGTGCCACGCACTGTGAATACTGTGGGGCACCGTTGGTGATGGCGGACCGCCTGAGCGGAGACTGGCGGCCGGCCTATGTGCTGCCTTTTGAACTGGACAGGGAGAAAGCGGAGGCAGCCTTCAGAAAATGGTGTCATAACGGTCGATTTTCGCCGAAGGGCTTTATGGCGGCAAAGAATATCCAGCGTCTGCAGCCTTTGTACATTCCATATTGGCTGTATGATATGAATGCCAGTGTGGATGTCCGGGGAACGGCAACCCGGGTGAATATTTATGTGCGTGGCGAAACAGAATACACGGAGACGGACTTCTTTGATGTGCGAAGGAAAATGCGTCTGGAATATACAAAAGTACCCCATGACGCATCAGAGAAAATGGACGATACCCTGATGGCAAAGCTGGAGCCTTATCGTTTTGAGACTTTGAAAACTTTCCAGATTCCGTATCTGGCGGGATTTGAAGCGGATCAGGGAGATTATCGTTCAGAGGATTTACTGCCCCAGGTGAAGCAGCAGGTGGCCGGATATGCTGCAGAATACGCCCGTTCAACGATTTCCGGTTACACAAGTGTACATATTGACCATCAACAGATGGATTATGACCATATCAGCAGCAATTATGTGTATCTGCCAATCTGGTTTATTTCCTATCGTTACAGGGACAAAGATTATATATTTGCCATGAATGGTCAGACAGGTAAGGTCATTGGTGAACCGCCTGTGAGCAGAGGAAAAGTGGCAGGCTGGTTTGCAGGCATTTCGGCAGCGGCCTTTGCGATTCTGATGGTGATTGGAGGGCTGTTGTAATGAAAAAAATATTGAATTTTCTGATGGTGATGCTGTTGGTCATGGGCCTTGGAATGGCGTCAGTGATGACAGCCTTTCAGGCAGAAGCCGCGGAGACGGCAGAAACGGCCGGTGAAACAGTATCAGCCGCAGAGACTGTATTGACAGCGAATCAGGATGGGGAGGCAGCGGCTGATGCGAGTATGTCAGCCAGCGGTATTTATGATGAGGCGGATCTTTTGTCGGCGGATGAGGAAGCGTCACTTTTGACTAAACTGGAAAAATATTCTGAGAGATACAGTGCAGATATCGCTATTGTGACAACGGATGATGCAGGAGGATTGAGTGCTCAGGCTTATGCAGATGCCTATGCGGAAAAAATCGGTCAATCCATGTCGAGAGATGAATATCCGGGTATTTTGTTTCTGATTGATATGGATAATCGGCAGATTTATATGGCGACCCAGGGGCAGGCCATGAATTATTATGATGATTATAGAATCAATAAAGTGCTGGATAATTGCTATAATCACATCACAGATGGCGATTATAAGGGCACCTGCGATGCTTTCCTGAAAGGTGTCCGTGATTATATGGGGCGCTCCACAGATAGAAGTGCCCGCATGGATGCCTTTGGTGTGCTGCTTCGACTGATTATCGCTATTGTCATCGGCGCAGTTGTGACTTTTGCCATGGTATTCAGACGCGGCGGCCGTGTGACAACCAACAGCCGGACGTACTTTGACGCATCCGGTTCACATCTGGATGCCAAAGAGGATCGCTTTATGAACCGGACGGTAACAAGACGTCATATTGAGAAACCGAAGGGCGGAGGCGGTTCCGGCGGCTCAGGCGGAGGCGGCGTGCATATGAGCAGCGGCGGAGGTACCCACGGGGGCGGCGGACGGAGCTTTTAAATGGCTAATCGTCCACCACGTTTTTCTTAAATCCTACGGTATAATTTCGAGGAAAACCAATACGATAATAAAATTCATGTGCGTCGGTGCGATGGATGGAAGATGTCAGATTGACATAGCGTCCGTTGTGTCGGCGCACATAGTCTTCTACATACTGCATCAGGGCCTGACCATAGCCCTGCTGGCGGTAATTTTCATCAATCACCAGATTCTCAAGGGAATAATAAAAGCGGGCTTTGGCCGTCAGATCAAGACATTTGCTGAGGGTAATGGTGCCCGCCAGCTTGTCTGCATCGTCAAAAATCCCCACCAGATGATAGTGGGGATCATCTTTCACTTCTTCCAGGACGCGGATCATGTCTTGGATGTCTGAAGTCCAGTCATCCTCCAGCTGGCAGTAGAGACGGTGCAGGTCTGTGTAATCTTTGGGGGTAATCTCATGTATCTTCATAATTATATTGCCTTTCCACATCAAAATCAGGAAAAAATTTTAGATTTTCGCATTGTCAGGTACCTTACTATCGTATTTCTCTAAAAACGTCTCGCAACAGCTATATTGGGAATAAAGTAAATCGCATAGTTATCAACAACGGTATAAACGCCGTATTTGCTTCGGTAACAGGCCAGGGCTTCTTCGAGATAATCTTCCGTAACATCCAGATATTCTGCCATCTCATAGCGGTTCTGGCAGTGATGTTCAAAAGCACGGATAATACCGCGCAGTCCGATCAGACGGTTATATCCCCACAGGCGGGCATCCAATTCCTGCTGTCGGCTGTTTACATTCTTCAAATTGGTAATGTCACCGACACTTGTAAAGTGATGGCCCATTTCTTCAGCCAGAATGGAGGTCTTCTCTGCAGTGGTCTTCAGCTGTGAATCCAGCGCAATATGGCCATCTACATAGAGACCGTTCAGACGTTTCTCTCCGGTGCTGTCTCCGTTCAGGTCAACAGATTCATGAACGTGTACCTGTTCATCATCGGCATCCTGCAATAATTCTTCATAAGTATTCAGGTGAATCACTTCCTTTGATCATCGAACTTGATAAAGGCGGCAAAAGCCTTAATCTTTTCAATCTGTTCAGGTGTAAATTCATTACCGTCAAAATGAGCGGCAATGGTGGTTGGTTTCTCAGGTGCGTAGCCAAATGTGCCGAGGACATCTTCGACACCGTAGGCACGGCACATGACTAAAAGGGCGTCAGGGGTGGGCTGGCTGTTGCCGTTCTCCCAGCTGTAAATTGTCTTCTCGGATGCTTTAAAACCATTGGCAGTCAGTAATTCAGACATTTCCCGCACGGACTTCCCCGCTGCAATTCTGCATTTTCTTAAGGTTTCACCTACAGTGCTCTTCATTGAAAAAATCTCCTTCTATCATCATCAGTTGTCTTGTGAAATATCAGTATCCTTATAAAGAACAGTCATAACAGAAACATAGATACTGTTTCGGCTGATCGAAATGAAGCATCTGGGATACTGAGAGTTTCATGCCTTTTCGTTTTCTGAGATTATTATACCATTATCCCAGAAACTCGTCAATAATTTCTGAAAATATAAGAAATAACTATTGACATTCTTTGAAAAAGGAATATAATGACTTCAATATCACGAAAATTAAGAAAATTAGACAAGATATTCTTCGAATGTAAGAATACATGTAAGAAAGAATGTCTGAGAAAAGCAGAACTCAATGCGGAAAACCTGTTTCTGAAAATTCGAGAATACAGTTGGAATTCCGGGATGGGGCTGCCGTGATGATGACATAGCAAATATCCGGATCTTTGCACGAAACTTTATATATGACAGAACAAAAGAAAAAGGAGAAAGAACAATGAGTAAAGAATTAATGAATACCACAGAGATGAAAGAAGTTATTTCAAAAAGAACGGCCTGCATGAAGGTGTTTGAACATGCGGACCACCGTTTTACAGCGGCCATTTACGGCACACCGGTCCATTACATGAAGGACGGCCGCTGGGAAGAGATCGACAACCGTCTGGAAGCGGCAGCTGATGAAGTGCCGGCTGATGCGGATGATATGGAAAATATTTCAGGGGCCTTCAGAGTCCGTCTGTCCAACAAGGTGAAGAAAAAGCAGATGGTTTCCCTGGGAGAGGGCAGCAGAAAGCTCACATGGGGCTTCGTGGATGCCAACGCCGTGAAACGCCAGATTTTGAAAGAGACAGAGGAGGAGCAGCAGCCGGATAGTGCTGGTACGGAGGGTAATGCATCAGGCAGTGAAAAGGACCCGACAGCGGCCTATGCCGTCAGACATTTAAAGAGCCGCATCCTTTATCCGGAAGCCTTCCATGGTGTAGATATCCGTTACACCATCGGCCCGGAAAGCCTGAAAGAAGATCTGGTCTTAAAGCAGGCAGACGCAGTGCATGCTTTCACATGGCGCTATGCCCCAGGTGGGTTAAAGGCCAGACAGAAAGGTACAGATATCATCTTTGAGGATGCAGATGGCAGGGAAGTTTACAGGCTGTCTGCACCGTATATGACGGATGCCGCAGGGGAAGTGAGCCCCGGCCTGACACTGACCCTGACGGATGACGGCGGAGAGAAGAACAAGGAGGCGTATGTGAGACTGGAAGCGGATGCGGGATGGCTTGCGGCAGAAGAAAGAGCATATCCGGTGGTCATCGACCCGGTGGTGACCACCGATGTGGCCAGGGATAAGATCCAGGACTGCCATGTCTCTTCTTTCTACAATACAGACAATTTTTACAACAGCCATATCCTGAAGACAGGCAGGGTGGACGGTTCCGTCCTCAGAAGCTACCTGAAGTTCACCCTTCCGCAGCTCAACAAAGCTTCTGAGATGGTGACATCCGCCTGGTATGTGGCCATCAGACGCCCGGGCGGTTCAGACCAGCGCCGCATTGATATCCACCGTGTGACAAAGGACTGGAACAGTAAGACTGTCACATGGGACAACAAACCGTCTTACGACCCGAAAGTGGCCGATTATATCGCTTTTTCAGGTTCTGGACTGACAAGACTGGTCTTTGATATCACAGGTGTGGTAAAAGACTGGTATGCGGATGGGAAGAACTACGGCCTGATGATGAAAGAGCATGGGGAGGAAGAAGGTACGTATAACGAATACATTTCATCTGATGACAATCTGGATGATAATGCGGCCACACGTCCCCAGATCATGATCCAGTACGTGAGCTGCGAGGGCCTGGAGGATTTCTGGACGTATCACCAGCATGATATCGGCAGGGCCGGTACAGGCTATGTGAATGATTATAACGGCAGCCAGATCCTGGTGCATCCGACTTATGCCCTTTCCGGCAGCCGTGCGCCTATCAGCCTGAGCCATGTGTTCAACAGCAGTGAACAGGGGGCGGATATCGGTTACGGCAAAGGCTTCCGTCTGAACTACCACCAGACCATGACGGCGAAGAAGATCGGAAGTACAGACTATTACTGCCAGACTGACGGTGACGGTACGAGAAGATATTTTGCCAAGGATACAACAGACAGCAAGTGGAAGGATGAGCTGGATCAGACCCGTATCCTGACACTGGATTCATCCAACAGATATACCGTGACGGATAAGGACGGCGGCAAACAGCACTTTTTAAACGGGCTGCTTGTAAAGGAGGAAGATGCTTCCGGCAACACGCTGTCGATCTTACACAACGCATCGAAGATCGTGAAGCTGACAGACGGCTCCGGCCGTGAAGTCAATCTGGCCTATGGCAGTGACGGCCATCTGTCCAAACTGACGGATGCGGCAGGCAGGGTGACAACATTTGGTTATACCAACGGTTTCCTGACATCCATCACAGACCCGGACGGTGCCGTGAGCCGCTTTACTTACGACACGGCAGCGGGCAAGGGCATGATGCTGACAGCGGCAGACCCTTACGGATATAAAGTGCAGTACAACTATGGCAGCCAGGCCCCTTACAGGGTCAGCAAAGTCACGGAATATGCCGGCAGCACAGAGGGACAGAGCCTGACACTGGCTTACGGACATAACCGGACAAGCTTTACAGACAGAAAAGGAAGAAAAGAAGTCTATCTCTTTGACAATGCAGGGCGGACGGTCAGTGTGCGCAATGATGCCGGTTACGGTGCCGCATGGCAGTATCTGGATACGGCAAAGAACAAGAACAAACTGTCCGCAGCCACAGACCTGCGCTATGTATCCCCGCAGTATCTGAGGGGCGTCACGGGCGGTATGGCAGGCTGGACACGTTACAGCAATGCGGATCACGTTGTGGTGGAGGACAGCACAGCAGGGGAAGGCTATATCGGCACAAAGTGTATCCGTATCCGCAGCACAGCGGCCTCCGGTGACGGTGCAGCCTACCAGAACCTGACGGTAAAGGCAGGAAAGCGATATGTCTTTTCCGCTTATGTCAAAGCCAGTGTCAGTGAACTGGCGGCAAAAGGGCGTATCTGGCTGCAGATAGAGGATACAGCGAAGAATCTGGCGGTCGTGGCGGATTCAGGCAGCATCACGGCGGGTACGGAGGGCTTTAAGCGCCTGTCAGTGGCCTTTACGGCACCGGATAACGGGACAGGCAATGGCACATCCTCCTTAAGGATCCTTGCCAGGACCCGCAATTTCAAGGGAACTGCATGGTTTGACGGCCTCCAGATGGAAGAAGGGGAGGCAGCGGGACGCCTGAACCTGGTTTCCAACAACTGCTTCCAGAATGGCATGACGGACCATACAGCCTTACAGTTCGCCAATGGTGACGGCGTGTTAAAGACCGGTGCGGCGGCACAGGTGCCGACCGTCTTAAAAGGCACTGTCAATGAGGATAAAGTCAACATCCGTGCGGCGGCAGGTACGGCATATCAGGCCCTTGTCATGGCACCGAAGGGCACCAGTGCCACCATCCATGGGGCGGATTATGACAGTGACGGTTCTATCTGGTATGCCATCCGTGCAAAGATCGGCAATAAGACCTATGACGGCTATATGAAAGGCACCTATCTGAACCTGTCCATTTCAGGGGCGGTTGTGACAGTCAGGGGTGTGGTTGCGGCAGACAACCTGAACCTGCGTGCAGGTGCAGGCACCGGCTACAGCGCAAAGACCATGATGGCGGCAGGCACAGCCGTGGGCATCAAAGGTGCGGCCAAAGACAGCAGCGGCACAAAGTGGTACCGTCTGGCCTTTACAAAGAACGGCACACAGTATGATGGCTATGCATCTGCAGATTATGTGGCGGTCATGCGTCCATCCACTTCCCATGCGGCACCGTCTGGTACGCTGAATGTCCGAACAGAACCGAATACCTCCTGTTCTGTGGCTGTCCAGATCGGCAGCAGTGACAAGGTAAATATTGTCAGCCATGCCGGTTTAAAGAACGGAGACCTGTGGTACGGTGTGAAACTGACCAAAGGAGGCAAAGCCTACACCGGTTATGTGCTGTCTGATCTTGTGACGGTTTCATCTACAGATGTTCCTACAGAGATCCGGATGGGACAGCAGGAAAAAGTACCGGGCGGCAACGGCCCGACAGGGGACAGCGTTTTAAAAATCACAGGGGATGAGAAGAACAACAAGCGCTGCTATCAGCCGCTGGCCATCTCCGGCAAAAAGGGCGACTGCTTCATGGCCTGCGGCTGGGGCTATGCCGACAGCGTGAGCCTGAAAGAGAAGTTCTTTGAAAGCGATCCCCATGCGGGCAACAGCTTAAACAGCAGGAAGAACCGCCATTTCGGCCTCCATATCAACTTCATATCCAGTGATACCAATGACAGGAATGACATCCACTATGCGGAATTCGGGGCAGACTGCAGTGAATGGCAGTTCATGAACACCGCCTTTGTAGCCAGACATGACTATGTGCGTGTGGATATCGGCTTCACATACGGCAGCAACAGCAACAATGCCTACTTTACGGGCCTTGGCCTTTATAAAGAAGAGTATGGCACAAGCTTTGCCTATGATGACAAGGGCAATGTGGTGAAGGTGACGGACCAGGCGAAGAAGAACAGCAGTTTTGAATATGACACAGCGGATAACTTAAAGAAGCTCATGGATCCGAAGGGCAATGCTTTTAAGTATGACTATGATAAAAAACACCGTGTGACAGGGGCGGCATCTGCGGCAGGCATGAAATATACCTTTGCCTATGATAACTATGGCAACCCAGTGACGGCAAGGACCGTGGATTCATCAGCAGAAACAGATGCGAAGAAAGCCATGACATCAAAGGCAGTGTATACAGCAGGTACAGCGGCCGGGCAGTATATGGCTTCCCAGACTTCACCGGAAGGGGTGACAACGGCATATGCCTGGGATGTGACAAAAGGCCTTTTAAAAAATGTCAGTGTGTCCGGACATCAGGCGGATTACAGCTATGACACCATGGACCGTCTGACAAAAGTCGCAGGAAAAGCAGCGGTAAACGGAACAGAAACAGATGTCCAGGTCCAGTATACCTATGACAGGGACCGTCTGACCAAGATCACCCATAACGGTTTTGACTATACCTTTGCCTATGACGGATTCGGCAACAGAAAGAGTGTGTCCATTGCCGGAAAGGCGGCGGTCAGCCATGATTATGAGGCAAAGAACGGCAATCTCTTAAAGAGTACCTATGCCAACGGCTGGGAAGTTGCTTATACTTATGATAATCTTGACCGTGTGACAGAAGTGAAAGCGTCAAAAGACGGCACAAGTTATACTATTGGACGGTATATCTATGACAAACTTGGAAGGGTGGCCCGTTTCATCGACGGACAGGTATCCGGAAAATCCTGCACTTACGGCTATGACCTGACAGACAGGCTGTGTGAAGCAGTCTTTGATGACGGTACAGCCTATCGATACACTTATGATGCCAATGACTGCCTGATTAAGGAAGTCCAGACCACACCGGATGGCGTAAGGACTGTCACAAGGGGCTATGATGCAGACAGCCGTGAAACATCCGTGGCCTGCGGCAGTGCCAAGGTTGAAAAGACTTTTGACAAGCTGGGCAGACTTTCATCCATCAGGAGAAACGGCGGGAAACATACGACAGCTTATACCTATGAAACAGCAGCGGACGGCGGACAGACAGGACGGATAAAGACTGTGAAAAACGGCAGCGGCACATGGGAGTATGCTTATGATGCCTGGGGCAATGTGTCGAAAGCCACAGAAAACGGCAGTGCAGACAGCCATACTTATACCTATGATGCACAGGGACAGCTGACCCGTGAATATGACCCGGATAAGAAGCTGTATCTCGGCTATC
>OLSL01002190.1_pt1 | contig 16317 bp, 8 predicted proteins | sample 1672511 | NCBI WGS metagenome assembly OLSL01 (sample SAMEA3136694, study PRJEB25190) | human gut metagenome | biome: human gut; feature: human-associated habitat; material: faeces | place: Austria | collected 2013
CATGTCAGTGGGGGATACCGATTTCTCTCCGCCCGCCACTGCCGTTCATTTTCTTTTTTGCAATTCATCTCACCACCTATAGATGAGGGAGAATTCTTGCTAAGCTTTGTTAAAAGTAATGTTATTTTAGCATAAGGTATTTTTCCTGTAAAGTTTCCGGGCATTAGTTTTTGCTTATTTTGAAGAAGCAGACAAAAAAATCCTGCCGCACAACTGTCTCCAGCAATGCGGCAGGGAATGCACAGGCACATATTGATTAATTAATTACTTATTTATCTCTGCGGTGTTTCAGATGAAGTGCAAAGAATGCAAGAACTACGTCAAGCAGTGCAAATGCGAACATGAAAGCTGATCCTGCAACTTTTGTGTTATCTGCTGTTTTTACCTGATTTGATTTCTGAGAACCAGATGTTGTAGTTCCATTTGAAGATGTTCCGTTTGAAGATGTTCCACTTCCACCATTGCTTCCAGGTGTTGTTGTAACTGTAGCTGCCGGTGTAGGTGTTGCTGTTGCATCTGGATTTTCTGTCGGAGCCGGTGTTGCTGTAACATCAGGAGCTACTGTTGGCTCTGCCGGTGTTCCTGTCGGTTCTGCCGGTGTTGGTGTCGGGTTCTCCGGTGTTCCTGTCGGCTCTACCGGTGTCACTGTCGGCTCTGCCGGTGTTGGTGTCGGGTTTTCCGGTGTTCCTGTCGGCTCTACCGGTGTAGGTGTTACCGGTGTCTCTGTTGGTGCCGGAATCTCTGCACTTGCAGTTCCAAATCCGAAATCCATTCCTGACCACGGGATTACAAATCCGTTTGACCAGTACTCTCTGTATCCAAGGCTTGGACACATATTACCTTCATCCCAGTAATTGAATGAAGATGTAAATGTCATAGTCTGAGTGTAAGTTGCACCTGTATCAGGATCTGTAAATGTTACATCCTTTGTAATAGATACTGTGTACTGTACTCTGTTGTCAAAAGTACCTACCGGAAATACTCCTGCGATGTGGATCTGTCCCTCACCAAGAATAATTGCTCCTGCATAGTCAGGATCCACTGTAATATTTCCAAGGTCTCCCTCATCAAATACAACTGTCTGTGTCAGTGTTTTGTCTCCAACAGTAAGAGTTGCCTCTGCCACTCTGGAAAGATCGATATGGCTTACAGTTCCTGTCACCAGAAGTCCTACTGACTCTGCATCCTCTCCATCTTCCTCTGCTGCAATAACATCTTCACTTTCTTCCGGTGTTTCTTCCGGATCGATCACTACATCTGCGACACTGTCGGAATCCTCATCAGAAGTATCCTCGTCTGTTTCCTCATGAAGAGTGTCTTCATCGGAAGTATCTTCATCTGTGTCTTCATCAGAAGTACTCTGATCTTCGGAATCTTCATCAGAATCTGTACTGCCTTCTGCTGTGTCTTCAGCAGTCTGATCTTCATTCGCATAATCAGGTTCATTCTGCTCTGTAGGATATTCATCGGCTGCCATTGCCATACTTGCACCCTGCATAACCATTGCAGCGCCGACGAGGCATACGGCAACCTTTTTCCATCCTAACCATTTCCTATACATTTCTTTTTTCCTCCTCATTTCCAGGAGCGGCGTTACCGCCGCTCCTGACCACATCAGTGGATTTCTTTATTTCACTCTAACTTTTACAACCTGGCTCCAGGAAGGTGCATAAATGTTCTTGCCATTTGCCACTTTGTAGCTGCGCACACGTACATAATAGTACCTGCCGCTTGTAAGACCTTTCAGAGTTGTTTTGCCAATTGTATTTTTATTGATCGTTACACTCCTTGTGCTCCTGCCCTGGAACTTATTATTCTGGCTGTACTGTACTACATATTTTGTAGCCTGTGGATCACGTACCCAGCCCACAGCCAGTGTCTTCTTAGCAGTACTCTTTACAGACGGTTTGCGCATCTGTTTCGGTCTGATAATGAATGCTGCCTTACCTGCATATTTTGCATAACTGCTCTTACCTTTGACGATAACAGTTGCATAACCAGTGTTCTTGTTGTTCTTATAAGTTACTGTATAGTACTTACTTGCAACTTTCTTCTTTCCATTGTATACAGTAACGGTCGGTTTCAGATTCTTTCCTGTGTATACATAGGATGTCTTGGAAAGTTTCAGATTAAGTTTCTTTGTAATCTTGGTGTATTTGCTTGTAACATTTACAGTTCCGTTTGCAGATTTGATTGAAATGCTGTATCCGGATGGTGCACCAACAACTTTTCCTGTATAGGAGATTACTTTTCCTGCTGATTTCTTATTCAGGTTGGAAACTGTTGCAGTCCATTTGTTTGCACTTGTAAGTGTTACTCTCTTACCTGTTGCCTTTCCATTTGCATAGATTTCAACAACAAGCTTGGAAGGACGGGAATCAACAACATTATTCAGGTCGTTCCATGTGTTCTTAACAGTTACTTTTGTCTTGGCAACACTGTGAGCATAAGTTACTGTGTAACCTTTCTCTACATCTCCGGATACTTTGACGCTATAACCGGATACCGCAGATGCAACTACTTTATAAGCAATTTCTTTACCTGCTTTGTATTTCGGAAGTTCTGTCCATGTCTTGGTCCAGGATTTTTCAGATTCAAGAACTGCCTTGCCACCAAGTGCTTCTCCATCTGCGTAAAGCTGAACAAGTGTATCTGTCGGACGGATTCCATCCTGGTTCTTTGCATCATTCCATGCTGCCTTGGCACTGATGTTTACAGTTGCCGGTACATGTTTGTAATTAAGGGTAAGACCTTCCTCATCAAGGATGTCACCAGATACAGAAACTGTGTAGCCTTCCTTCTCTGTACTCTTAACCTCATATTTAATTCTTGTTCCGTCTTTCTTAACATCAACCTGTGCAAATTTAGCTGTCCAGCTGTTCTCTGCATTCAGAGTCACTTTGTTTCCTGTTGCCTCGCCATCTGCATAGAGTTCTGCTTCTACAGAGTCAAGACGTACTCCATCCTGATTTTCTGCGTCATCCCATTTTACAGATACCGGAATCTCAACAGTTGCCGGAATATATGTGTTTGTTACAACAAGACCTGTCGCTGCGTCTCCACTTACAGAAGCTTCATATAAATCCGGATTTGGAACTGTAGCTTCTGCTGTGTAAACGATTGCTTCTCCGACTTTTCCGGTTCTGTTTTTCTGCAGTCCTGTCCATGTCTTGGAGAATTCATTTCCTGCATTCAGTGTAATGAGATCGCCAACTTTAACACCATCAGCCATCAGCTGTACGCTGTAAGATGTTGGACGGTTGCCATCCTGGTTCTCTTTGTCATTCCACTTAGTTGTTAATGTTACATCTACAGTTTCTGTCTTGTGTGTGAATTTCAGTACAAGGCCATCTGCTGTACTTGTGCATGTACTTGTGTATGCATCTACATCAGATTTGAGTGTGTAAGTGATCTTCTGACCTGCGGCATATACCGGAAGAGCTTTGACGGTTGCTTTCCACTCACCCTCTGCTGTCAGAGTTACTTTGTTTCCTGTTGCTTCGCCGTTTGCAAGAACTTCAGCTTCTACAGATGCCGGACGAAGTGCATCCTGGTTGTCTGCATCATCCCATGCTGCAGATACTGCGATATCTGCAACTTCCGGAGTATGAGTTAAAGTAACTACGATTCCAGATTCAGTACTGCTTACAACTGCTTCATATCCTTTGGCAACATCACTTGCTTTTACGGAATATGTGATTGCTTTTCCGGCTTTGTTCTTTTCAAGGCCTTTCCAGGTCTTTGTAAAGTTTCCAGCCTCATTCAGGGTGATTGCATCACCAACAGCTTCACCGTCTGCTGTAAGCTGTACACTGTAAGTGTTCGGACGCTTTCCATCCTGGTTATCTGCATCATCCCATTTGGTAGTTACAGTTACGTCTGTCTTGTATGTTGTATGTGAGTATTTCAGTACAAGTCCCTTAGCCGGGCTTCCCTCTACTGTGCATTCATATCCGTCAGCTTTAGTTGCTACCAGAGTATACTCGATTGTCTTACCATCTTTCTTGAGATCCATCTCTCCGAAAGAAGCTGTCCATTTGTTGTCAGCAGTAAGTTTTACTTTCTTACCTGTGGATACATCACCAGCATAAAGTTCTGCTTCTACAAATTCCGGACGGATTGCATCCTGGTTATCTGCATCATCCCAGTTAACAGATGCTTTGATCTCTGCCACTGCCGGTACATGAGTTGCTGTGATGGTAAATCCGGTTTCTGCATCTCCTGTGATCTCTGCGGTATATCCGTCTTCACCACCCTTAAGGCCGACTACTTCGACTTTATAAGTAACTTTCTGACCAGCTTTGTACTCGCCAAGTCCAGTCCAGGTCTTGGTCCAGTTGGATTTTTCATTGACTGTGATCACGTCACCGAAGTTTTCCTTATCAGCTTTAAGCTGTAAGCTTACTGTCTCCGGACGAACACCGTCTCTGTTATTTCCATCTGCCCATACAACAGTTGCTTTAACATCTACTGTCTTAACTGCATGTGTATAGTTCAGAACAAGTCCTTCTGTTGCACTTCCGGTTGTCTTGATCTCATATCCCTCAGCCTTGGTGGATACGAGAGAATACTCGATTGGTTTACCATTTTTGTTTACTGCAAGTCCCTCGAAGGTTGCTTTCCATTCGTTATCTGCAGTAAGTTTTACTTTCTTACCTGTGGATGCATCACCCGCATAGAGCTCAGCTTCTACAAACTCCGGACGAAGTCCATCCTGGTTGTCTGCGTCATTCCAGTTTACAGATACTGCAATATCAACACCTTTTGGTGTGTAGGAGTTCTTAAGTGTGATTGCTCCTGTTTCTTCATCCTTGGTAGTTGTGATGGTATATCCTTCCGGAAGTCCGGATTCTTCTACTGTGTATTCGATCTCTTTACCGGCATTGTATTTCGGAAGGTCTGTCCATGTCTTGGTCCAGTTTCCATCAGCGTCTGCTTTTACAGTTACGTTATCACCAACGTTTACTGCTTCTCCGCCTTCAACTTTTGATTTAAGCTGCAAGCTTACAGATGCAGGACGGATTCCATCCTGATTCTCTGCATCATCCCATGTTACATTTGCTGTAGCACTGACTTTTGCAATTTCGTGTGAGTAAGTAACAACAAATCCATCATCTGCACTGCCTGATACTTTTGCAGTGTATTCTTTTGGATTTTCTGCTGTTACACGATAAACGATATTATTTCCTTCTGCATCTTCTGCATCCAGAAGTTTCCATTCATATGTCCAGTTGTTTTCTGCATTCAGTTCAATCGGATCACCATACTTCTCACCATTTGCAGTCAACTGCAGTGTTGCTTTTTCCGGACGGATTCCATCCTGGTTGTCATGGTCATCCCATTCTGTTGAAAGGGTTATATTTCTACTTGGAGTAACGGTAACTTTTACATCATTAGCATTGACACCGTTCCATGCAGCACTAACTGTTGCATTACCTCTTTTAACACCTGTAACAACGCCACCGTCTACTGTTGCAATGGACTCATTATAGCTCTTCCATGTAATCTGCGGATTCTCTACATATGCAGATCCATCCCATGCTTTTGCTGTAATCTTTTCTGTAGTACCCTGCTTAACAGTTAATTCAGCTGGCTGAAGGATCAGTCTTGCATCAGATGTTACCTCTACCTCACAGGTAGCTGTAGGATCAAACGGATAACATTTGATTGTGATCGTAGTCTTTCCAGGAGAAACAGCTGTAAGATGCAGCATTCTTCCATCTTCCGGATCTGATTGTGCTGTAACGATATTTGTATCGCCTTCAACCATCTCAAGTTTTGAAAGCTTCGGATTACTCTTATTTGCCCAGAACTTTCGTTCCAGTTCTGTTCCATCGTCCTTAATAAAGGTACCCAGGATTGTTGCTGTACCGGATTTTCCCATCTTCATAGATACGGAGTTTTTGTTCAGATACAGTCCTGCTTCACCATTAACCTTAATTGCGATACTCTGCCATACACCATAAAGCTGTCCAGTTTCCATCGGCACATAATATTTATGGCTCAGATAAATATATCCACTGTATGGAGTCTTTCCTGTAACGCTTACTTTTTCTCCTGCCTGCTTTACAATATCAATATTATAAATACCGTTACCATAAAACTGAGCATTCAGACTTCCATGGCCGTTTTCAAAATAGCCGATCTTCCAGGTATCTGTAATATCTTCACCAGTACTATCGGTTTTGGTCTCACCCTTAGTTCCGGTAATTTCTACAGCCTCACCCTTTACAACAACTTTCTGATTTTCGGTTACATTTACTTTAATATCTTTAACTTTTGTTCCTTTGTAGCTTACTGTGACAGTTGTACTCGCTGTTGTCTGTCCTTCCGGAAGATCCTTCGCAGTGATAACACCAACAGAATCTACTGTTGCAACAGTTTCGTCAGCTGACTTCCAGGTTACATCACTGGATGTATTATATCCTTCTCCGGTAGAACCGGCTTTATACTGCCCCATATTCCAGAGTGTCCAGGCGATTTCCTGTGTACTTCCCTGAGGCATGGTTACTTCATTCTGTGCATCAGCCAGATAAATTCCATTTTGTACCACTTCTACATCTGCTTTTGCAGCATATGTGGTTCCATTTTCTGCTTTCCAGGATACGGTAATAACAGCCTTACCAAATCCAACTGCTGTAATCTTTCCATTTTCTACAGCTGCAACTTTATCATTATCAGTTGCCCAATTAAATACTGCATCTGAAACTTTCTGATTATTGTAATAAGCAGTTGCAGTAAGAGACTGGCTGCTGCCCTTGGTCATTGTAAGAGAATCTTTATTTAAAGAAATTCTACCACCGGTAGAAGTCACTGTAACACCCTGAGTAGCTGTATCCTGATATCCGTTAATTGTAGCTTTTAATGTAACAGTTGCAGATCCCTCTTTTTTAGGACGAATCACACCATCTGTACTGATAGATGCAATTGCTTTGTTATCAATTGACCATACAATATCTTCTTCTGGAATGGATGTTGTTACATCCGGGTTTTCTTTACTATAATCAAACAGTTTATATTTGATCTTGTAGTCTTTGGCTTCGTCTGCTGACAGTGTTATGGTAGCTGGTTCATCAAACACAATACCATTGACTGTAATCCGAATAGGTTTGGATTCTGCTGTTTTCTCTTCTCCTGTAGTCTTATCCGTATAACTGTAGATAATTTTCATAGAAGTAGCACCAGGCTTCAGAGCTGTAACTTTTACTTTTCCCTTATCGGCTGTTGTAGCAGTGATCACAGATGAGTCATTTGTATATTCACTTGCAGAATCGTCCATAAATTTATAGGTATAAGCCGGAGATGATACTGCACCATTTCCACCGTTAAAGGCCTGAGTAGTAATAAATTTATAGTCGCCCTTCTTCGGAATACTAACTGGATCCGGAGTCTGGACATAAATACCAGGTGCCGGCAAACTAACATCTCTTCTGAAAGTTTCCTCCAGCTTTGCTCTTTCATCAGGCGACATCGCAGTAGTATTCAGTTCTTTACCTACCATTTCATGAAAATCAATATAATAATTATGCTTGATTGTTCCCTGGCCCTTACTTGGATAGGCTTTGTAACTCATTGTACATTCTTTCATACCTGCTTTGATCTTGCCACTCTCATCTCTTGCTACAGCAAAATCGGTATAGGCATTGTCTTTTCCCCATGAGTCGCTTTCTGTTAATACTGAGTTATCAATGATATCCTGAGAGGTAGGAGAACCACTTAACCCAAACTTGTCACCAAAATTCACTTTACCTACTGCTGGTGTAATATGAATTTTGTAAGTAACTACTAATTTGCATGCTTCATATTTTTTGCTTGAAATTCTACAGTTATAACCTGTCCATGTTCCAGTAAGTGTAACATCACCTTCTTCAAAAGCACCAATAGTTACAGCTGGACTTGTTTCTCCAGATGAGATATAGGCATGATCACTACCTTCTGTAAGTGCCCATTTTATAGTTGAATATGGATAATAACTTGGATTTCTGGAATAATCCTTCCACCATTGTGTAGTTTTTACATCGTCTGTAGCTTTCTTATAGTTAGTTGCTACCAATGATTGAACTACAAACTGTCTCGTTTCATACGGAGCCATAGTTATTGTTGCATTATTTACCGGATAATTTGCAACTGCAAATCGATAATTTCCAGAATACTTTCCACCGGTTGTTCTGTATCTATGATACTCATAGACATCATTTCCGGCAACAGTAAAAGTTCCTACGTCACCTTCTCTTGGTTCATAAGCACCGGTATCTTCGGTATCATCTCCAACTGCTTCTGCACCGTCAGAAACAATCGCATCTTCTTCGCTTCCGTCAGAGAACAGAGGCGCTTCTGAACCTTTATCAGTATCCTGCTGATCATCTGCGACTACCTCTGTGTCGAGGTCCTCATCACTGATCTCCGGGACATCTGCTTCTGTCGATGTATCTTCTCCTTCATCAGCAAATTCCGGGTCGCTGTCTGCACTTGTGTCAACGTCTTCAGAAACTGCTGCTTCTTCAACAACCGCCGCATCCGGTTCACTGGTGAAGTCGTCCGCATATACGATGCATCCCTGAGCCATCATAGCTACCGTCAGCATCCATGCCAGTGCACGTTTCAGACCTGAGTGTGATTTTTTACTCATATTATCTCCTTCTTTCCTTTTTATTTGGTTTACAGTTTCATCTGGCTTATTACTGTCTGTCACAGCACCAGGTATATTTAGCAATCATACTTTCTTTTCTTCAGTTCTTTAGACAGTTCAATGCGGTTTGTCTTAAAGTGGAAGAAAGGTCTTTCATCGATTGCCAATATTTCAACTGGAAACATATATGGTTCCAGACAAGACTGTACATCGTCAATGATGTCATCTACTGAGTATCCATCCTCAAGTACAACATAGAGGTACGGAACAAAGTATCCATCGTGATCCTCATCCTCGATCAGTACAAAGAATTCATCCCTGATACCCGGGATCTTTGCATCGGCAAGGCGGTTCTCCATCGGAAGAACTGCAAGCTCACCGCCGCCATAGCGGAATGCTGCTCCACGGTTCAGTACATAAAAGATGCCATCCTCATCCACATAGCCGATATCTCCTGTATGAAGCCAGAGCTTACCGTCTGCATGGGTCTGAAGAGCCTTGGCTGTGGCACTTCTCCTGTCATAGCCAAGCATGATTCCCGGACCTGAAGCACAGATCTCACCCATCTCGTTATATCCAAGTTCTTCCTGGGTTCCCGGCTTGAAAACACTCATATCTGTCAGTGGCATCGGAATTCCCACATTTCCGTTGTGGATGGACTTCGATGCCATCTGGAAGGTCAGGTTGGAGCCTCCCTCGCTGCTTCCATATCCTACGGTAAAACGCACATGACAGTTATGCTCCTCAAGGAAGTTCTGTACACGATCCAGCTGATTGTTGTTCACTGCCTCGCATCCGGCTCCTGCCGCCAGAAGATGAGACATATCATAGTCCTTTGGAACTCGTCCATTACGCATAACCATCTCAATAAACATCGGGATCATCGGCCAGCCGTTTGGTCTGTAACGCATCATCTCAAGGTCAACATCCTCCGGATCCACAAATGGATCCATGATCAGAAGTTTATTGGATGACAGTGGAAGCATTACCATGGAAACCACAACTGCTACCAGTGCAGGCGGAAGGCATGTCACCATCCAGGTCGGACGGATCTGGTCGGATCCTCCGTAAAAGTTCATCTGACATACGGTGCCGAGAATACTGTTCGCACAGTGGATAACCTGCTTGGACGGGCCTGTGGATCCACTTGTATAAGCACGGAACAGTGGTCTGGTGAGATCTCTGTCGGCTTCTACTCTGCCGACATAGTAATTGCCAAGAGAGAGGAACTCGTCCCAGCTCATGGTATTCTCACCGGAAGCTGTCACCCGTGGATAAATCTCATCCAGGGATGATTTTATGTAATCCGGAAGGGTGGATTCATGTCCATAATACATCGGATCGAGAAGTATAACCTTTCTGACTCCTGCCCCTTCGCAATATGTTCTCAGTTCTTTCTGTGACAGAAAGTCATGAGCAAAAATGGCCTTCGCATCAGCCTTGCTGACGGCCTCAACATTCTCAAGAAGTGTATTATCTCTGCACAGAATAGAAGCACCGATCTTCTCTGCTGCCAGCAGAAGAAATACAAAGTTCGGAACAAGTCTGAAGAATACTGGTATCTGATCTCCCTCACCGAATCCCATAGCTCTCAGAGATCTCGCACATTTCTCTGATTCTTCAAAGACGGTTCTCCAGGTGATATCCTCTCCATAATAATGGATTGCCACAATATCAGGACCTGGACAATGCTGTTCCAGATATTCCCACACAGTACAATTCGGTCTCTTGATCAACTCAAGCATCATGTCTGGATAATACTGCATCCAGCGACGATCTTCACTCGGTCGTCCTGTAATTTTCTTTTCACAACTCACTTTTTCATAACCTCCTTGATATTCAGCATTTCCTGCATAGAACAAAAACAGCCCCTGCGTTCTTCCTTTATACTGCGGCTGTTCACTTTGTAGAATATGCTGTTAAATTTCATGAATTTTGTTGATTCATGACGTTTTCTACTCATTTATGTAGTTGCATGTATATTTTAACATAACGATATCTGTCTGTAAAGTTATTGGAATGTATAAAAAAATCATTTTTTCTTGCTATTTCTGCCTTTCTTTTGGTAATACCAAATAATCTTTCGTTTGAATCAATCTCCTTTTTCGGATTGTTTTTTTTTATTTTTTTCTTGCAATCTGTTTTTTATATGGTATAATATAAAACCATTGAACTGAATATGGTCTAATTGGAAACGCACATTCTCCCGGAATGATTAACGAACAACACATGCTCTTGTATCATTAATATTTCAAGGAGGATTTTTTTATGCCAAAAAACAAATTTCAGGAAGTGATTTTTACAATCATCATGGTATTTTTCATGGTATATGCCATGATCTGTTATAACATCGCTCTTAATATGGGTGGAATGTCCAACGCAGTTTTTCCTGCCGCCTTTCATGAACTGATCATAATGGGACCGATCGCATTCATTCTTGACTTCTTCCTCGTATCCAAACTTGCTTTTGCATGTGCTGCCCGCATGGTTGATTTCAGGACCTGCCACCCGTTCAGTATGATACTTGCGATCTCCGTTCCATCGGTTGCTTTTATGTGTCCGCTTATGAGCCTTGCTGCTACCATTCTTTTTAAGAATGCTGGAAATCAGTTCGTTGCTGTATGGATCCAGACAACCGCTATGAACTTCCCTGTGGCATTCTTCTGGCAGCTGATTTATGCCGGACCGATTGTCCGCTTTATTTTCAGACATATTTTCCCGGAAAGGGAAGATGCACGCCAGAGTGCACCGGAAGTTTAAGTCCTATTTAATAGGTAATATTTTTATAAAAGTAATTTCTTATTACAAGACAAAAGCAGATTCCAGACAGCCTGCCTGCCGGGAATCTGCTTTTGTTTTACAATGATCTACAGAAGATAAACCGGAAGTTCCTCATTTACATGAACCGGTCCGTTTACTTCTTCCGGAGTTTTTTCTTTGACAAATGCCGCCTCAAGTACTTCAGAGTTCTCCGGGGTGAGAACGGAAGTCTTTACTGTTTTTTTGCGGGTTGTCGTTTTCTTTGGTGCGGTCTTTTTGGCTGCTGTTTTGCTGGTCGTTGTTTTGGCTTTTGTGGTTCTTGGTTTCTTCGCCGGAGCTTTCTTTACTTCCGGTTCTTTCACCTGGGCTTCTGCCTTTACGGCTTCTTTGACCTCTGCCGGAGCCTTTGCTTCTTCTGTCGTCTTTGCTGATTCTGCTTTTACTTCTGTGGTCTTCGCCTCTGCGTTTGCAGCACGCAGAATGCTGTCCTTACCTACTGACATAATCCATTACCTCCCTGGCTAATTCTGTATATTCTTTCGCACTTCTGCTGGATTTTCTGTACTCCACTACCGGAACACTGTTGTCCTGAGACCATTCAATATTACTGTCCACACGGATCAGGTTGTCGAATACATGTATATTTTCCAGCTGATGCAAAATTTCCATTGTCTGTTTGAAATAGTTCTTTCTCGTGTCAACCTTGGTCACTGCGATACCTGCAACCTCAAGCTCCGGGGCAATCTGTCTGACCTCATTCAGGAATTCAAACATATTTGCAAGTCCGAACATCCCCCATGGGCTTGCCTCCACCGGAATGATTACCTTATCCGATGCACACAGGATATTCATGACCCATCCTCCGAGTGTCGGAGGCGCATCGATCAGAATATAGTCATATACCTCTGAATCCTTGATCTTCTGAATGCATTTCTTCAGAATGAGTTCTCTCTGCCATTTTGTAAACAGCTCGTACTCGATAGAGCTCATCAAGGTGGACGACGGAATCAGATCAAGATTCTCATACGGTGTATGTACAATATAATCTGTCAGATCTTCCTGCCTGCCAATCGCATAATAAAGATTTTTCTCGCTTTTTGCGTGTTCCAGGACCCAGTCCTCCGGAAATACGGACAGCGACAGATTCAGTTGCATGTCACCGTCAACCAGAAGAACTTTTTTACCGTCACGTGCCATGGCAGCTCCCAGGTTTGAGCAGGTCGTGGACTTGCCGCTTCCTCCTTTGTTATTAGTAAAACAAATCGTTGTTGTCTTTCCCATGGGATTTTTCTCCCTCCCCTGTTTATCATTTTGGGTATTTTTATATGGCTATCTATGCCATATTATACGAAGTTTCGACAGAATTTTCAATGCGTTTGCAAGTTTTATTCTCAGTTACTGGTTACTGTTCACTCCGTTCACTACAGTCCGACTTTATTTGACATCCACTGTCTTTTCCGCTAGTATAAAACCAACTGGCAAACTGATTTTCAGAAAGGATCTGACTTATGAACTTTAAAGCTATGGCAGAAGAAAACGAATCCTGGATCATTGAACAGCGCCGATATTTTCATGCACATCCAGAGCTTTCTTTTGCAGAAAAAAACACGACACAGCAAATCGGGAAGCTTCTGGAAGAAATGGGACTCACCCCTCATTATTATCCGGATTATAATGGTCTTTGGGCAATAATCGAGGGCGGCAAGGCTTCCACCGGCACTAAAACCGTCGCTCTCCGTGCAGATATTGACGCGCTTCCTGTCGAAGAACACACCGGGCTTTCTTTCTGCAGCCAGACACCTGGTGTTATGCATGCCTGCGGACATGACTGCCACATTGCCATGCTTCTTGGTGGAATACGTATGCTGATGGCCCGCCGTGAAGATCTGAAGGGCAATATAAAAATCATTTTTCAGGCCGCCGAAGAATCCTGTCATGGTGCCCAATACTATATTGAGCATGGTTTTCTGGACAATGTCGATGCGATTTACGGCACGCACATCTGGGGTGAGCTCGACGCTCCTTTTATGAATTTTGAACCCGGCCCTCGCATGGCAAGCTGCGATAATTTCCGCATTGAAATCGAAGGGGTTTCTGCCCACGGCTCCACTCCGCATCAGGGTGTTGATGCCATCCTGACCGCCGCTTACATCATCACGGAAATCCAGGCTGTTGTCTCACGTATGAATGACCCGCTGAATCCACTGGTCGTCACTGTTGGCAGGATAACCGGCGGACAGCGTTTTAATATTCTTGCAGATAAAGTCATTCTGGAGGGAACCACCCGTACACACTCTCCCGAAATGCGCCAGAGAACAGAGCCTCTGCTTCGCAGGATTGTCGAAAACACGGCTGATTCCATGGGTGCAAAAGCCACTCTCTCCTTTGAATATTTTCCGGCTCCAGTCATCAATGACCACGAAGATCTTGTTCAGATCGCAAGAAATGCCGCCACCAAAATGTATGGTCCTGATGCCCTGAAACCATTTCCCAAAATGATGATCAGCGAGGACTTCGCATACTATATGGAAAAAGTCCCCGGTGTCTTCGGTCTTGTCGGTAGTCAGAATAAAGAACTTGGATTCACGGCCAGGAATCACAATGACCTCTATACAGTAGATGAGAGCGTCCTCAAACGCGGTGCCGCTATGTACGCACAGTTTGCCTGTGATTTTCTGGAGGAGAAAGCAGAATGATCTGCTTTCCCTTTTTCTCCAGGATTTCTTCTTCCTCAAGACTTTTCAGTTCTCTTGTCATAGCACTTCTGTCTACGCTCAGATACTGTGCCAGTGCTGTGTAGGACATCGGAAGTGTAAGGATCCTGCTGTGTCTTTCTGCCGAAAGTGCATTCAGATAAGACAAAATCTTCTTTCGCGTACTCGACCTTGATAACATATAGATCCGCTCCGTCTGCTGCCGCGACTGAACAGCAATCAGCTGCAGAAGGTTGCTGACCATCTGGCTGTGATGAGCACATGCCTGTTCGCAGCGCTTGATCACATGCTCATAGTCAATAAACATCACCTTTGTCTCCTCTGCCGCACAGACGTAATAATGCTGTGAATCTGTCGGAAGAAGAAAAGCTTCCCCAAAGACCGCATCTTTTTTCAGTTCATCGATCATATCCTGATTTCCTTCTGAATCACAACAGTAAAGCACTGCCCGCCCATAAAGGATCAGACCGATTTTTTTCATGGAACTGGAATATTCCATTATCATTTCCCCGTTTTTAAAAATTATTTCTCTTGCATGAAAACAAACCCGCATTCTTTCCTGTTCTTCGGGAAGAATATCTGTAAAAAGTGTAATGTGTTCCATACTTTTTCACCCCTCTTTTCCTTGATTATAGCATATATTTTCTCAAGAAAAATCTGTTTTGTGGCTTTTGCAACAGATTTTTTCTTTTGACCCTGTTATACTTTTAACAAAGCCACAGATAAGAAACCCTCATATATAAAATAAATAAACTGGAGGATGCACACTATGAAGATTACAGATACTATCAAATATGTCGGTGTTAATGACCATCAGGTTGACCTTTTTGAAGGTCAGTACAAAGTTCCGAACGGTATGTCCTACAACTCCTATGTGATCCTGGATGAAAAGGTCGCTGTCATGGATACTGTAGACGCTAACTTTACGCATGAATGGCTGGATAATATCCAGCAGGTTCTGGATGACCGCAAACCGGATTATCTCATTGTACAGCATATGGAGCCAGATCACGCTGCCAATGTTGCAAACTTTCTCAAGGTTTATCCGAACACCACCGTTGTTTCCAATGTAAAAGCCTTTAACATGATCCAGAACTTTTTTGATCTCGACCTCACCGGACGCAAGATCGAAATAGAAAACGGTGGTACTCTTTCTCTCGGATATCATCAGCTCACCTTTGTTTTTGCACCAATGGTACACTGGCCGGAGGTTATGGTCACTTATGACAGCACAGAAAAAGTTCTCTTCTCTGCTGACGGCTTCGGTAAATTCGGTGCCCTGGATGCAGACGAGCCGTGGGACGATGAAGCAAGACGTTACTTCATCGGTATCGTAGGAAAATACGGAAAGCAGGTACAGGCACTCCTTAAGGTTGCCGGCACCCTTGATATCCAGAAGATCTGTCCGCTCCATGGACCAGTCCTTACAGAAAACCTTGGCCATTATATCGGACTTTATGATACCTGGTCTTCCTATACACCGGAAGCAGACGGAATCGTGATCGCCTACACCTCTGTCTATGGACATACCAGAGAGGCTGTTTATCTCCTTGCAGAGAAGCTCAAAGCCAAAGGCTGCCCAAGAGTTCTTGTCTATGACCTTGCAAGAGATGATATGTCACTGGCAATCAGTGATGCTTTCCGCTACTCCAAGCTGGTTCTTGCAACCACCACCTATAATGCAAGTGTTTATCCGTTCATGAATGACTTTATCACAAGACTGGTAGAGCACAATTTCCAGAACCGCACTGTGGCACTCATCGAAAATGGCTCCTGGGCTCCTCTCGCAGCCAAGGTCATGAAAGAAATGATGGCTCCGTGCAAAAAAATCAACTGGGTAAAAAATAATGTTCATATCTGGTCTGCAGTAAAAGAAGACAACCGTAAACAGATTGAGTCAATGTCTGATGAACTCTGCAAGGAATATATTGCAAAAAGCGATAATCTTGCAAACAAAAATGATATGTCTGCACTTTTCCGTATTGGATACGGTCTCTATGTTGTAACCTCCAACGATGGAAAACGTGACAACGGACTGATCGTAAATACTGTTACTCAGCTGACCGATAATCCGTACCGTGTAGCAGTTAACATCAACAAAGCCAATTACTCTCACCACGTAATCCAGCAGACAGGTGTCCTGAATGTAAACTGTCTGTCCGTGGAAGCACCGTTCTCTGTTTTTGAAAGGTTCGGTTTCCAGTCTGGCAGAAC
>OLSL01002194.1_pt1 | contig 16298 bp, 12 predicted proteins | sample 1672511 | NCBI WGS metagenome assembly OLSL01 (sample SAMEA3136694, study PRJEB25190) | human gut metagenome | biome: human gut; feature: human-associated habitat; material: faeces | place: Austria | collected 2013
GGGTGGCAGCCGCACCTTCACCGAGCTGCTGAAGAACGCAGGAATGGAGAGCCCCTTCGAGGAAAAGTGCCTGAGAACCGTGGCCCAGACCGCCAAGGATTATCTGGAGCATTTTGATCTCAGCGTTCTGGCCTGATTTATGAGCCGAAAGAACAAGCATTCCAAGCTGGAGTATTTCCAGCGCAATGCGGCGGGGGAATATATCTATACCGGCGCCCACATGACCTATGTCTCGGAAGGAAAAAGCCGAAAGCGCTTACTGACCGAGCTGTGGGGTCTGGGCATTGGGGGCGGAATTTGCCTCCTGGCCGGTGGATTCCTGCCCATCGAGAGCTTTCGGGGCTGCTTCTATGTGCTCCTCCCCTATATTGTGGCGCTGGTGGCGGCGTTCTCCTGTCTGTGGACGATTAGCGAGCTCACCGGCGGCGGAGAGCCTATGCGGCAATATGTCCACGATGCTACCGTGTTAAAGCTCCCGGGCCGGGCGATGATCGCCGCAGTGGCCGCAGTGCTGTGCATTCTGGGTCAGGCAATTTACTGCATCCTGCACAGTGGCGGAACCGTCGGCGTACTGCTTGCGTTTTTCCTGCTGGAGGGTGCTGGCGCGGCGGCAATGGTGCTGCTGTTCCGGTGCATTCGCGGTGCAAACTGGCAGCTGGAAAAATGAGCTTGCGTTTCCGAGTCTTTCAGAGAAACCAAAGTTGACAGAACCAGTAAATGTCCCTATAATGGGACGGTCTGACGCAATTTTGCGCCAAATTGAAAATGGCGCGCCTCTTTGGCTTCCGGCAAGGCCGGAAGCATGATATGTTGTGAACCGCGGTACAATTTTGTCCGTTTATGTTCAATATTTTTAAGGAGGAATTCTTAACATGAAAAACAAGTCCAAGCTGCTTGCGCTGCTTCTGGCTGTTTGCATGTGCGTAGGTCTTCTGGCCGGCTGCGGCGATAACGCTGCTTCTGCCGGAAGCAATGCACCTGCCAGCGCTCCGGAAGCTGCTGCCGGCTCCGACGCCGCTGAGGGCGTTGAGACCAGTGCCAGCAATGACGGCACCCTGGTAGCCGCTGCTACCGGATTCGAGAGCAAGTTCTCTCCCTTCTTCGCAGCAAGTGCTGATGACCAGCGTGTGAGCGACATGGTTCAGGTGTCCCTGCTCACTGTGGACCGCGTATCCAACCCCGTGCTCCAGGGCATTGAGGGCGAGACCCGCGCTTACAACGGCACCGACTACACCTACTATGGTCCCGCTGACTTCACTGTCACCGAGAACGACGACGGCACCGTTTACTACGACATTACCATGCGCGACGACATCCAGTTCTCCGATGGTACCACCGCTGACATCGATGACGTGATCTTCTCCATGTATGTATTCGCTGACCCCACCTATGACGGCTCCGCTACCTTCTACTCCTGCCCCATCGAGGGTATGGAAGACTACCGCAGCGGCATGGGCACCCTGTCTGCTCTGCTTGCCGAGGCCGGTGAGGACAACACCGACTTCACCAACTGGACAGAGGATCAGCAGAAGGCATTCTGGGACGCTGTGAACGACGGCGGCGTGAAGTTTGCTCAGACGATCATCGACTATGTTGCTTCCCAGGGCGGCGACGGCAGCGATGCTGAGTCCTCTGCCCTGTCCGTTGCCGACGCTGCTTCCCAGTGGGGCTTCACCCTGGATGCAGACGCAACTGCAAAGGACTTCTTCCTGGCCATCGGCGATCAGTATGGCTGGAACTTCTCTCAGATGGAAGCTGAGAATGCTGGCACCGCTCTGTCCACCCTGATTCCCGAGGACGTATATAACTATCCCACCATTGGTGTGGAAACCGGCAAGTCCGCTGACCACATCTCCGGCATTCAGAAGACCGGCGACTACAGCATGCGTGTTGTGGCAACCGAGGTTGACGCTACCCTGATTTATCAGCTGTCTATGCCCATTGCTCCTCTCCACTACTATGGCGATGAGAGCAAGTACGACTATGATAACAACAAGTTCGGCTTTGACAAGGGCGATCTGTCCGTTGTCAGAGAGAAGACCACCCAGCCCATGGGCGCTGGCCCCTATGTCTTCAAGAGCTTTGAGAACGGCACCGTTTACATGGATGCCAACCCCACCTACTACAAGGGCGAGCCCAAGACCGCTCATCTGAACTTCCTGGAGACCCAGGAGGCCGATAAGGTCACCGGCGTTGAGGCTGGCACCCTGGACATCTCCGATCCTTCCTACTCCACCGAGGTTGCTGACCAGATCGCTCAGTACAACGGCGGCGACGACAGCATGGACGGCTCCGTCATCACCACCCGTCTGATCGACTACCGTGGCTACGGCTACATCGGTATTGCTGCAAACAACGTGAAGGTTGGCGACGATCCCGCTTCCGACGAGTCCAAGGATCTGCGCAAGGCCATTGCTACCGTTCTGGCCGTTTACCGTGACGAGGGCATCAGCTCCTACTACGGCAACACCGCTTCCGTCATCAACTACCCCATCTCCAACACCTCCTGGGCTGCTCCTCAGGTTACTGACGACGGCTACACCGTGGCTTACTCCGTAGACGTAGACGGCAACCCCATCTACACCGATGGCATGAGCCAGGAGGATAAGTATGATGCAGCGCTGCAGGCTGCTCTGGGCTACTTCGAGAAGGCCGGCTACACCGTTGAGAACGGCAAGCTGACTGCTGCTCCCGAGGGCGCAAAGCTGGAGTATCAGGTGAACATTGGCGCCGGCGGCGCTGGCGACCACCCCTCCTTCCTGCTGCTGAAGAATGCTGCTGACGCATTCAAGAAGATCGGCTTCACCCTGAATGTCAACGATATGGCGCAGGCTGCTGACCTGTACGCTTCCTACCAGACCGGCGTTGCCGAGATGTGGTGCGCAGCATGGCAGGCCGCCGCTGATCCCGACATGTATCAGCTGTATCATTCCCAGGGTTCCACCAACTACTATCAGATCAACGATTCCGATCTGGACGAGCTGATTGTTGACGCTCGTAGCTCCACCGACGAAACCTTCCGTAAGGGCCTGTATAAGGCTGCCATGGAGATCATCATGGATTGGGGCGTTGAGGTTCCCGTTTACCAGCGTTCCGAGGCATACATTGTCTCCACTGAGCGCGTGGATGCCAGCTCCCTGCCCACCGACATGACTCCTTACTGGGGCTGGGATTCTGAGGTTGAGAACATCGTTGTAAAGTAATCGACGATTCCGCGCTCTAAAGCAACTAAAAAAAGCACTGTCCCCTGCCCCTTCGGGGGCGGGGCGACGGTTACTTCGAATACGAGTCTGCCGCTCTGCTGGGAGGCGGAGCGGCAGACTGATATGCGAAGCGTTTAGGGAACAAGAGCATATTAATACTTTAGAAGATATATTGGACCAATATGTCGAAAAAACGGAGGGATTTCCTTGCGAAAATATGTCGTCAAAAGAATCCTGCTGTCTGTCTTGATTCTGATCTGTGTGACATTCATTATCTATGGACTGCTGCGATGTCTCCCAAGCTCCTACGTGGAGAATATGGCCATGCAGCTGTCCTCGAAACCCGGCGCAAAGAGCTATGACGAATGGCTTGGTCAGCTCAATGCGTCCTATGGCCTGGATAAGGGCATTATACCCGGCTATTTCACCTGGCTGGGCGATGCAATTCAGGGCAAGTTCGGCGACAGCTGGAAGTATACCGTGCCTGTTACCACGAAGTTCGGCGAGACCATTTGGCTGAGCTTTATTATGGGCCTGATCTCCTTTGCGCTGGAGCTGGTGATTGCCATTCCCCTGGGCATCATCGCGGCGACGAAGCAGTACTCCAGAGCGGATTATGCCATCACCACCTTCTCGCTGGTTGGTATCTCCCTGCCTACCTTCTTCTTTGCCACCCTGCTGAAGCTGGGCTTCTCGGTGAAGCTGGGCTGGTTTGACCTCTATGGTCTGGTAGGACGAGATTATGCCCAGCTGAGCACCTGGGGGCAGCTGCTGGATAAAGCAAACCATTTGGTGCTGCCCATTGTAACGCTGGTGATCGTATCGGTTGGTTCGCTGATGCGCTATACCCGCACCAATATGCTGGAGGTACTCAACGCCGATTACATCCGTACCGCCCGGGCCAAGGGCCTTTCGGAGCATAAGGTCATTTACCGCCATGCCTTCCGGAACACCCTGATCCCCCTGGTGACCATCATCGGCGGCAGCCTGCCCGGCCTGTTCTCCGGCGCACTGATTACCGAAACGCTGTTTATGATCCCCGGTATCGGCTTTGCCTCTTACCAGGCGATGATTGCGGGCGATATTCCGTTCTCCATGTTCTACATGACCTTTATCGCCATTCTGACCCTGATTGGCAATCTGCTGTCCGACATTCTGTATGCCGTGGTTGACCCGCGGGTACGCATTGCGTGAGAAAGGAGCGTGACTTGTAGTGAAGGATAATCGAGAAGAACTGAAAAACAAGGACGCTCAGGAAACTGAGAACCTTTCTCTAAATGACGACCGCCGTGTCAAAGTGCTGTCTCCCGGCGCACTGGTTGCCAAGCGGTTTTTCCGGAACCGTCTGGCAGTGGTGGGCCTGAGTATGCTGATCGCCATGTTCCTGTTTTCTTTTGTGGGCGGACTCATCAGCCCCTATAAAGAGGATCAGCAGTTCTACACCTACACCTATATGGATCAGGAGTATGTAGGCGTGGTGAAAAACAAGGACTTTCGTTATGCAGTTGCAGACGGACAGAAGTTCGGCTCCGCAGAGCAGGCACAGTTCCTGCTAGCGCAGATGAAGGGCAAGGAGTCCTTCGATTATAAGGATGTGACCTATGAGGTTGCCGCACAGGGAGAGGATCTTTATACCATCACCTCCGGCGGCGAGGACGTTGCCATTGCCTATAAGGACATTGTCAGCGCCGCAGACGGCGAGGCAGAGCCCAGCTTTGCCCTGAAAAAAGCGGCCCTGATCGCCTATGTCGGCGGCGAAAGCAGCTTTGAGGCAGACGGCAAGACCTATTCCCTGGACGAAGACGGAAACATTCTGGACGGGGATCATCTTCTGGGCTACGTCAGCCGCTTCGTGGTACAGAGCAAGGAAAACGGCGTCGTTATCAGCCGCGACTTTAAGGAAAAGCTGGAGGCGGCCATCGATGCAGGCAACGAGGAGTTTGTCTACACCGACAGCGATGGTCAGGAAGCCACCTATACCATCACCTATCAGGCAGACACCGACAGCTGGTCCGTGCTCCAGAGCACCAAGACCTATGTCTATGACCGCTATGCGTCTCCTTCTAAGGAGCACTGGCTGGGCACCGATACCTCCGGCATGGATATGCTCACCCGCCTGATGTACGGCGGCCGCGTCTCGCTGATTATCGGCTTCATCGTTGTGTTTATCGCAGCGTTCCTGGGCGTCATTCTGGGCGGTGTGTCCGGATACTTTGGCGGCTGGGTGGACAACCTGATTATGCGTATTGTGGATATCTTCTATTGTATTCCCTCCACGCCCCTGATTATTATTCTGGGTTCCGCCATGGACGCCATGCAGGTTGACCCCAAGATCCGTATGCTGTATCTGATGCTGATTCTGGGCTTCCTGAGCTGGCCCTCCATTGCCCGTCTGGTACGCGGACAGATTCTGTCCCTCCGCGAGCAGGAGTTCATGACAGCCACCGAGGCTTGCGGCATCAGCGTTTCCCGCCGGATTTTCCGGCACCTGATTCCTAACGTCATTCCCCAGCTGATCGTTACCTGCACCATGAGCCTTGGCTCCACCATTCTGACCGAGGCCACCCTGAGCTTCCTGGGACTGGGCGTGAAGTTCCCCTTCGCCTCCTGGGGCAACATCATCAACGATGTCAACAACGCCTTTGTTATGACCAACTATCTGTTCATCTGGATTCCTGCCGGCATCTGCCTGCTGATTACGGTTCTGGGCTTTAACTTCGTGGGCGACGGTCTTCGGGATGCATTTGATCCCAAGATGAAGCGATAAGGAGGAAACCGCAGTGGCTAAAAAACAGACAGAAGGCTATATGTCCGCCAAAGAATCCCGGCGGATTTCCAAAGAAAATCGTAAGATTACCAATCAGTTTGAAAAGCAGCGGAAGCGCAAAAACGTGCCCGAGAGCGAATACCTCACCACCATGCACGACAGTAAGAACGCGGTGGAATTCGACAATCTCCACACCTACTTCTTCACAGACACCGGCACGGTTAAGAGCGTAGACGGCGTAACCTTTGACGTTCCCATCGGCAAGACCGTGGGCGTGGTGGGCGAGTCCGGCTGCGGCAAGTCCGTCACCAGCCTGAGCCTGATGCAGCTGATTCAGCGTCCTCAGGGACAGATTGTCGAGGGCGAAATTCGACTGAACCTGGGCAACGGCAAAGCCTATGACGTGGTAAAGACCCCCCAGGAGCAGATGCAGCACCTTCGGGGCAACTACGTGTCCATGATCTTCCAGGAACCCATGACCTCCCTGAACCCGGTGTTCCGCATCGGCGATCAGGTGGACGAGGTCATCGCCCTCCACGACGGCGAGAACAAGAGCAAGGAAGAAATCAAGGAGCGTACCATTGAGCTGCTGGAGATGGTGGGCATTGCCAACAGCCGGGGCGTTTATCGGATGTATCCTCATGAGCTCTCCGGCGGTATGCGCCAGCGCGTGATGATCGCCATGGCGCTGGCCTGCAACCCCAGAATCATCATTGCCGACGAGCCCACCACCGCTCTGGATGTTACCATCCAGGCGCAGATTCTGGATCTGCTCCGGAATTTGAAGGATAAAATCAACTCCTCCATTATGCTCATCACCCATGATCTGGGCGTGATTGCAGAGATGGCGGACTACGTGGTGGTTATGTATGCCGGCCGCGTGGTGGAAAAGGGCACCGTGCAGGAGATTTTCGAGAATCCCGCCCATCCCTATACCATCGGTCTGATGGCCTCCAAGCCTGTGGTAGGCAAGAAGGTTGACCGGCTGTACTCCATCCCCGGCAAGGTTCCCAACCCGGTAAATATGCCCAACTACTGCTATTTCAAGGATCGCTGCGAGATGTGCGTGGGCGCCTGCGATGGAGCATATCCCGGCGTGGTGAAGCTGTCCGACACCCATCTGGTCAGCTGCTACCGATACTATGATAAGGGGGAAAAGGAAAATGGCTAAGAACGACCTTGTGATTAACAATAACTTTACCCCCGTGGAATATGATCCCCAGTATATTCTCCAGGTAAACCACCTGAAAAAGTATTTCCCCATTAAAAGCGGCATGGTTTCCAAGACTGTAGGCTATGTGAAGGCTGTGGACGGCGTTACGTTTAACTTAAAGCGTGGCACCACCATGGGCCTGGTGGGCGAATCCGGCTGCGGCAAGACCACCACCGGCCGTACCATCCTCCGTCTGTCCGGCGAAAAGACCGGCGGCCAGGTACTCTTTAACGGCAAAGAGGTCTATGACCTCAGCCCCAAGGAGATGCGGGCCATGCGGACGAAGATGCAGATTATCTTCCAGGATCCCTTCTCCAGCCTGAGCCCCCGCCTTCCCGTCGGTGAAATCATCGGCGAGGCTGTTCGGGAGCATGGCCTGGTGAGCAAGGCGGAGTTCGACGATTATATCGACAACGTAATGGACAACTGCGGTTTGCAGCCCTTCCACAAGACCCGCTATCCCCATGAGTTCTCCGGCGGACAGCGGCAGAGAATCTGTATTGCCCGGGCGCTTGCGCTGAACCCTGAGTTCGTGGTCTGCGACGAGCCCGTTTCCGCGCTGGACGTTTCCATCCAGGCGCAGATCATCAACCTGCTCAAGGAGCTGCAGGATAAGTACAACCTGACCTACCTGTTCATCTCCCATGACCTGTCCGTGGTCGAGCATATCTCCGACACCGTGGGCGTTATGTATCTGGGCAATCTGGTGGAATACGGCGCAACGGAGGATATCTTCCATCATCCTCTGCACCCCTACACCGAGGCGCTGTTCTCCGCCATCCCCGTGCCCGATCCCAACGCTAAGCGGAACCGGATCGTGCTCCAGGGTACCATCCCCTCTCCGGCCAACCCGCCCAAGGGCTGTAAGTTCCACACCCGCTGCTCCAAGTGCATGGACTGCTGCAGGGAAGTGGCGCCGGTGCAGCGTGAGGTAGAGCCCGGACATTATGTGGTCTGCCATCTGTATGATGACTATAAGGAAGTCGAAGACATCAATGGCAAGACGGAATAAGGTCTATGACGATGGCCGCACCATTGCGGATATGTCCGAGGTCAGCGGCCCATCCATGTTCGTGCCCCGAAAAAGCGGCAGAAAAAAGCCCCCCATGGAGCAAGAGGAATCCAGAGACACCGAGCAGGAGTGGGATCCCAAGGATCGCAGGATCTATGTGTTCGGCGCACTGCGGGCAGCACTGCTCATTGCTCTGGTATATGCAGTGGGATTTGCGCTGATTATCGGATTGCTGCTGCTGATTTGGAAGCACTGAAAAATGACGTCTGCATTGATATGTACCCAGTTTGCTGGACACTTTCATGGAATTAAACAGTTGGCATTCCATCATGGATGCTTCCCGAAATTTAGAGGGAGGCATCCATTTTGTTTTCGCCTGGACTCGTCTGTTATTGTAGTAGTCGAGTAACCGTCAAACCATACGCGCTGATTACGAGCTTCAAGATTGATCGCTTCTATTCCGGACGCATAGCTGGCGGCGTGGCTGGTCACGCTGCTGACCTTGCAGCCGGATCAAATGGCTGAAGCTGCCTTGGACGCTTGCCGAATCCCCAATAGCAAGTCATAAAATGATTTGAGCAGCAGGACTCAGCCTGCTGCTCACCGAACATATGCAGTTTTACCGCAGCGGGAACCAGGATCTGAGCCATCGGAACATCAAAGGGTGGCCAGATACTTTCCCAATTCCCGGCCCAGGGTCCAGGCAATTCCGATGCTGACGCCTGCAACGGGTGTGGAATACTGAACGCCAAAGCGTCTGCCACAGCAATTGCCGGTGGCGAAAAGCCCCGGAATAACGTCCAGCTGCTGATCGTAAACCTGCTGGTGGTCATCCGTCCAAAGTCCATCCACTGTGACCATGGGTCCCATTGCGCCGCCTTCGGTGCGGTCCGTGACCATAGCATAGTACGGCGCGGTATCCAGGGGAACCAGCAGGCTGGGATCCTTACCAAAGTCCTCGTCCCGTCCGCTCCGGCAGAACGCATTATAGCGGGCCACGGAATCCAGCAGATTTTGCTTCAGCTGCCCGCTAAAACCCAGTATATCCGCCAGCTCTTCCAGCGTAGCTGCGGCATAGAGGCGGGGCGATTCCACCCCCTTGGGGGCACGGGGATCCTTGATGGCATAGCCGTCTTTTCCGGCCTTTTGTGCACCTGCAATATATTCTGCGGCGGTGGCCATTCTGGGATCATCGGGATTGTTGACCCAAAGGGAGCCATGAACCGGCGGCTGCCGCTGGAGAATATCGTCGACTTTATTGTCAAACAGGTTGACCAATCGGGGCGTTTTGATGCGCGCGGCTTCCAGACCGGAGAACTCGCTGTCGCCAAAGCCCTCGTTGCAGAACCGCTTGTTTTCACCGTCCAGCCACAGGGTTGCAGTTGCCTGAAACAGCGGCGAGTTGGGTGCTGCGGTATTGCCGCCCATACAGGCGATGGGCCCGGGCACCATACGGCCGCCAGCCCATACGCCCATGCGAATGCCTCTGCCGTCCCGGCTGAGTCCCGTAATTCGGTGGGCTTCGGAAGGAGCCAGCGTTACCAGTTCGTCGCATAGATCCTTCATCATCTCCTCATTGCGGGCAAAGTCGCCGGCTGCCAGCACCACACCCTTCCTTGCCCGGCAGCGGAGATAGCCGCCGTGCCGCTCCTTGGCGATGACCGCAGTGACGCGGCCATCTTCTTTCTCCAGCTGCTCGGCCACCGTGGAAAAATGGAACTGTGCGCCGTGCTCCTTGGCCCGCTGGATATTTGCCACCACGGCATCGGTGATGCCCTTATCGTGCCACAGCGCTTCAGGGAAGGTGGCGGTGCCGATCCACGTCTTGATGCCGCAGATGTTGTTGGAATATCTCTTAGGGGCAGGCCAATAGCGAATCTGCACATTGTCCCGCTGCTCCGGAGAAAGGGCCTCCAGAAACCAGTCAAAGCAGCTGCCGCAGTTTCGGACAAACTGCATGACCAGCCTGGGATTGCTGCGGTTTCCACTGCGAAGCTGCCAATCGTTGAAAAACTCAATTTCATCCACCGGTGGAACGCCCTTGGAACGGAGAAAATCCGAATTGATATGGCCAAAATCAATGCCATAGGCCCAATAGTTCTTTTCCACCATGGTTTCGATGACACGGACGGAAAGACCGGCTTCGGCACAGGCGCGTGCTGCGGCAACACCCGAATGTCCGGCGCCTACAATCACCACATCGGCCTCATAGGTTTGCTCAATACGTTCCTCGGAAATCGGTTCCGGTGGGATTCTCCATGCGGCTTTGCCCATGGCAATCACTCCTTTTCCTGTTCTATGGCCATTATAAAAGCATCTGGTAGCCTTGGAAAGCGTCAGTTTTTTAAGGAGTAAAAATGTGACCGGAACAAACTGCCGCAGAGGGATCAACGGGAGGTGGAGATGGATTTTCGGTATTCAGAAGCGCTCATGTTCTCCAGCCTGCGGAAGCTGCGATTAAAGGTTCGGCGGTTGGTATACCCAACAGCCTCCCAGATCATGTCGATCTGGTTTGCGGAATCCTTCAGCAGCGCTTTGGCGTGGAGCAGACGCTGGGAATGAATGAAATCCAGAATGCCAATGCCAAAGATCTCTTTAAACGTGCGGGAGAGGTAGGACTGGTTTATCTGGAATTCATCGCAAATTTTGGCAAGACATAGGCCGCTGTCGGCATAGTTTTCCTGAATGTAATCCCGGATGGCCTCCATTTTTGCCTGCCGATCCTGCTCACTGCTGACACTCTGCTCTGCGATATCGGCAAACAGGTCCTCAATGAGCTGATAAATTGCCTGATCCGTATCCAGGGGACGGAGATAGAGATACTGCACCTCAGAAGTGGAAAGTCCGACAATATTCACCATGCTCTCGGCGTGGTTCAAAAAGCGCAGCTTTGCCAGCTCAAAGGTGACGTTCGGGCTGCTGAGGTCATGGCTGGTCAGCTCCCGCAGTGTCAGCTTGGCCATGTCCAAATCACGGCTCAGCACAAACTGATAATACTGCTTTTCCAGCTTAGGACTGACCGTTTTTGCGACGGGGAGATTTTCACTGGAAACCGGCAAAACCGCCTGGGTGCGGGCCAAATTCTCCAGGGCGAACTTCTGCTGGAGCCGATGGTAGGCGGTGATTCTGGCGCTGGGCAGGTTTTGATAGCCCTTGACGATGGCACTGTGGTCTACCACCAGACGAATGCGATAATTCCGCTCGACAACATCTACCGCCGTTTGCAGCACCCGGTTCATGGTGGGGATAATTCTATCCGCCGGAGGATCATCGTCTATAAAATTAATGAGAATGTTGGCAAAAGCCAAATCGGATTCACAGCAGGTGGCGAGACAATAGGGCCCCAGCGCCGTTTCAAACACACCATAAATCGCCATTTTCATCAGCTCCACCTCACGCTGAGAAAACCGCGAGGTTCCGGCGGAGGAGAACAGCTGGGATCGGTCTGCAAGATCTATGGCCACAACCATAAAAAAGTCCGTTTCAAAGGCATAGCCCAGGGTGGCCGTGTAGTCCGGTGGGTGCGCTTTTCCATAGAGCGTGACCTCGGTGTTGGCACGATGCAGCATCAGCCGAGCCAGCCGGAGATCCTCCTCCTGCTGCGCCAGAAGCTCCAGCAGGCTATCAATTTGCGCTTTGATTTCAGCTACAGGGCTGGACGTACGGTCCGACGTAGCAGACAGGATAGAAAACGGTATATCCACAAATGCGGCCCCCTTTCTAAAGGATATCTATACTATATCAAATGGGACGATTTTTTTCATCTTTTCTGACAGAAAAAAAACGCATCTTTTTTTGAAGCAGAGGCTTTGCTATAATCGAAGTATCCGATTGGTCACACAACGGGTGGAAGGAGAATGAACAATGGAAACCAAATATCCCAATCTGCTCAGTCCCTGTCAGGTGGGGCAGGTGCTGTTCAAAAACCGGATGCTGGCAGGCCCCCTGGGGTTCTGCGTGCCAAACTCCGGCGGCTGTATCCATGAGCACAATCTGGAGTTCTACGAGATTCAGGCAACCGGCGGCGCAGCCCGGGTGACCACCAACGACTATCCGGTTTCCGGTGGCATGGGCCCTGGGGGCGGACTGGACTTCCGGGAGCCGGTGGACATTGAGATGGAAAAAAGCATCCAGGAATATGTTCGCACGATGCATCGGCACCATACCCTGGCCTTTGTCGAATTTACCCACGGCGGTTTTCCGGTGCGGGATTATGTGGATCCCGATGAGGAAACTGCCACCCCCAATATGCGCCCTCTGGGCAAGGGAATGGGAGACGGAAAAATGCCTATGCCGCCCATGATGGGAGATGGCCGTACCCTGGCGGAGCTGAGTCAGAAGGAAATTCATCAGATTATCGACGATTTTGCCTCCTGCTGCGCCACCGTAGCGCAGTTTGGCGTAGACGGTGTACTGCTCCATGGCGGTCACAACAAGCTCATCGACCAGTTCCGCTCTCTGCGCCACAACAAGCGCACCGACGAATACGGTGGATCCCTGGAGAATCGGGCGCGGTTCTGCATCGAACTGCTGGAGGCGATTCGGTCGCGATGTGGGGATAAGCTGCTGCTGGAGCTGCGGCTCAGCGGCGACGAGGGCTATCCCGGCGGCATCACCATTGACGAAACCATTGAATTTCTGATGTATCTTCAGACATACGAGGAAACACATCAGAAAAATCTGTATGATCTGTTCCATCTCTCCGGTGGCGACCACACCACCGCAGCGGGGAACATGGCTACCAGCTCTCCGGCTTTCTACCCCAATGCCTACAACCGGGGCTTTGCAAAGCGGATCAAGGCAGCTGGGTTCAAAAAGCCACTGGTGCTGATTAACTCCATCAACTCTCCGGAACTGGCTGAGGACATTATTGCATCCGGCGATGCAGAATTTGTCTGTATGGCACGGCAGCTGGTGGTGGCAGATCCCTTCTTCCCCAGAAAGGTTAAGGAAGGGCGGATGGATGAGATCAACACCTGCATCCGCTGTCACAACTGCTTTGACCGGGAGGAATGCGCGGTTAATCCCATCACCCAGAATCGGGCCTATATGCAGACCCGGGATGTGCCGCCAGCCGGCGAGAAGAAAAAGGTGGCCATTGTGGGCGGCGGAATCGCGGGCCTGAAAGCAGCGGAAACGGCGGCGGCGCGAGGTCATGCCGTGACCCTTTATGAGAAAGAGGGGTATCTTGGCGGACTGCTGCGGTTCTCCGACACGGACAATTATAAGCACGATATCCGAACCTTTAAGAACAACATGATTTCCCGGGTGACCCGGCAGGAAAACGTTACGGTTTGCCTGAACACGGAAGCAACCCCCGAGCTTCTGGAGGCGCAGGGCTTTGATGCGGTGATTGTGGCCATTGGTGGCGAGCCGGTCAGACCTTATATTCCCGGCGCAACGGGAGACAATGTGATGTTCTCCATGGATGTCTACGATCATCCGGAAAGAATCGGAGATTCCGTGATTATGCTGGGCGGCGGCATCCAGGCCTGCGAGATTGCACTGCATCTGGCCAAGGCCGGGAAAAAGGTCACCATTGTGGGCAGACGGGATAAGCTGGCCCCCCATGAGGTCATCAATAATGATGTATTCCATCCCATTCCTGCCATGAAAAAGATGTTCCGTCGGTTTGACCCACCGGTGGAAATTGTCACAGGCTGCAACTGCGTGGAGATCACGCAGCAGGGCATCCGGGGCGTGATGGTGAAAACCGGAGCGGAAATCTCCATTCAGGCGGACACCGTGGTTCTGGCTGCCGGAAGCCGGAATCGTCAGGCTGAGGCTATGAAGTTCAATCAGTGCGCCAAATTCGTAGGCATGGCAGGCGACTGCCGGGAGCCGAAGAAAATTAAGCAGGCAGTGGCAGCCGGCTACTATCAGGCCATGGATATTTAGGGTAACACCTGAGCGTGACGCTCTAACGATACGATGGTGTAATTCAGAAGGAGGAAACCCCATGAAAAAGAAGTTAACTGCGATGCTGCTGGCCTTGGCAATGCTGCTGGCCTTGGCCGCCTGCGGCGGGACCACCGGAAGCGAAGCGGCATCATCCGCAGCCCCCGCAGCAAATTCTGCGGAACAGACTGCGGCTCCATCGGAACAGCCTGAGACGTCGGCTTCCGCCGAAGTGTCTACCGCCTCTCAGGTTGAAGCGGTTTCTGCGGAGCCGGAGCAGGCGTTCGACGACACGGTGATTACCTATCCGCTTTCCGACGGCGAGCATCTGAGCATTTGGTGCGCCAAGCCCGGCGGACCTCCCATTGTACGGGACAGCTGGTCGGAGCTGGAGATTTTCCAGAAGGCCGAGGAGCATCTGGGCGTAACGATGGACTGGACTGAGGTGGATATGTTCGCCATGGAGACGCAGTTCAACCTGATGATGGCAGCCGGAGAATATACGGACATCATTTCCGGTGTGGTTCAGAACTATTCCACCGGCGTTGTGGGCGCCTATGAGGACGGCGTGGTCATGGATATCGCCGACCTGGTCTACGACAATATGCCGAACTACTGGAATCTGGTGCATGCCGATTCGGAGAAGGAGAAGTACGTCACCACCGAGGACGGCCAGGAGCTGGCCATCTATGTGGTAAACGATCAGCCCTTGACGGAGCGCGGCCTGCTGATCCGCAGCGATTGGCTGGACGCGGTGGGCATGGACACCCCTGAAACCTTTGCCGAGCTGGAGGACGTGCTGACGGCCTTCAAAAACGAGTATAACTGCTCGAATCCCCTGTATGTGGGCGAAACCGGACTGACCATCCCTGCGCTCACCGCCGGATATGGCATTGAATATTATGATGATGACCTGGCACTCTATGTGGGAGATGACAATCAGCTGGTGTGCTCCTACATGACCGAGGATTACCGGGACTATGTGGAGATGTTCAGTTGCTGGATCAAGGCGGGACTGGTAAACGGTGATATGCTGCTGAACAGCGAGAGCGTCAACATGAACGACACCCAGACCTATATCTGCAACGAGAACACCGGCGCATTCCACACCTCTGCCAACCAGCTTTCCACCTACTATACCTATAGCTCCAACAAGGACTTTGACGTTACCCCGATCAATGTGGTGGTTCGCAACGCTGGCGACGACACCATTAACCACTTCGGCAGCTATGAACCTGTTCAGTCAGGCCAGACGGTCTCCATTTCCACCGACTGCGCCAATCCGGCTTTGGCCCTGCGCTGGATCGACTACTGGTACAGCGAGGAGGGCACCATGTACATGACCTACGGCATTGAGGACTACACCTATACCGTGGCAGACGATGGTACCGTCACCTTTACGGATATGATCGTCAACAACACCGACGGCATGAGTCCCGAAGGCATGATTATGAAGTACAACTGCCAGGGCAAAATCTGCGGCGTGATGATGCAGAAGGCGCTGTGGGCATACTATTCGGACAAGCAGAAGGAAGTCATGGATTTCTGGTCCACCCAGGTGGAATATGACCGCTCGATTCCCAACTACGTCACTCTGACCACCGAGGAATCCACGGCGTATACCGGCATCGTTTCGGATATTACAGCCTATGCGGAGTCGGAGCTGACCAAGTTCCTGTTCGGGGACCGGGATATCTCGGAGTGGGATGCATTTACCGCTGAGCTGGAGGCAATGGGAATCAACGACGCCATTGCAATCTACCAGGGTGCTTACGACAGACAGGCAGCATAATCAATCCGGATGCGCGAACCATTTGGAGCGGAAGCTCCGATGGCCAGCGCATCCGCTTGTCTAAGATAAGGATGAGTATGGAGCGGAAATGTTCCGTCGCGCTGAAAAACGACAGTCTACTCACCGGCCGCCGCTATGGCGTGCATTTGACCAGCGATGACGGTGGCACACTGCTGGTGCAGGATTCCGCCATCCGTGCTGAGAAGTTTGCCATTGTGGTCAAGAATTCCAACTTTAAGAATTTTTTAGCGAGCAAGCGTTGGTTTCCGCCATCGAAGAATGTATCAATTTCTATAATACCAAGCGGTACCAGAAGCGCCTTCACTGCATGACACCTGTGGAGTTTCAACGCTGCTGCATAAAAAGATGGGTCTGTTGCAAAATGATCACGTTTTGCAGCAGGCCCATTTTTG
>OLSL01002196.1_pt1 | contig 16291 bp, 9 predicted proteins | sample 1672511 | NCBI WGS metagenome assembly OLSL01 (sample SAMEA3136694, study PRJEB25190) | human gut metagenome | biome: human gut; feature: human-associated habitat; material: faeces | place: Austria | collected 2013
CAATATGCGCGTATGCGTGGTAAACGAGGACAAAAGCGTCGAAGACGAAACGCTCGGGCACCTCGATCTTGGCGCGCAGATCATAGGCGAGCTGGAGAACAACGACCAGCTGGGATGGTCTTTCGTCGACCGCGAAGAAGCCATGCGGGAGGTCGAATCGGGAGAGGCCTATGCCGCCATTGTCATTCCCGAAGATTTCAGTGCCGATATGACAACCATTCTTTCGGGCGATTTCCAGCGTCCCCAGATTGAGTATTACGTCAACGAGAAGCTCGGTCCCGTTGCGCCCAAGATAACCGATACGGGAGCGACGACGCTAGATACAACGGTCAACGACGCCTTCGTGTCTACGGTAAGCGCCACGGTCGCTTCGACAATCGACGAGAAGCTGGCCGAATCGAAGGGCGACCTCGAGACGGCGAAGGGCAGTGCGGTTTCCAAGCTCGAGCAGGGCAGCGCCGGCGTGGCCGATGCGCGCGAGGCCCTTTCGAATTTGGCCACGTCAGCAGACGAGGCCATCGGGAAAGTCGACCTTGCGAAGCAGTCGCTTTCCGACGCGAAAAACGCCGCGGTGCTTCTTTCGAGCGGTCTTAGCCAGGCGTCGGCCATTACGGGAGAGGTGAACACCGGACTCGTCACGTTCTCGACGAGCATGGGCACGGTACTCGACCACGGATCGACGCTTCTTTCCCAAACATCGTCGCAGACGAACTCGGCAATAGGGCAGACCGCGAACGGCATCGTGGCGGCCGCGGGCAGCGTTGACGCCGCTCTTGAGCGCGGCCAGGCGGTCGTGCAGGAAAATGCTCAGATCATAGGGGTGCTGCGGACGCTTCAGCAGAGCCTTCCCGACGGGGAGGGCAAGCAGGCCATCGGCAACGTCATATCCGATCTCGAGACGAAGAATGCGCAGTCGCAGCAGACCTTGGACGGTCTTGCCACGCTTTCTTCCGACACGTCGGCTCTGGCCACGTCGGTTTCCGACGCTTCCGGGTCGGTGGATACGGCTGTCCAGCAGACGCTTGGAGCCGTTGACGGGTATCGCTCTACGCTTTCGACGACCACGATTCCTGCTATAAGCTCTGGGCTGGGCGATATGGGGACGGCCGCGAACGGCTTGAGTACGACGGTGTCCAATCAGGTCCTGCTCATCGATCAGACGAGCGCGGTGCTCGACGATTTGAAGACGACGCTTGGGCTTTCGGCCGATGCGTTGCGCCAGACCGACGAACTGCTCTCGGGCCTTCAAGGCGACCTCGACACCATGAAGACCGACCTTGCCGCGCTCGGAACCTCCGACGCGCTCGGCGATCTTGTGGGCGAGGACGGCATAGACTCCGAGAAAATAGCCGACTTCATGCTTTCCCCCACGCAGGTTGAGACCGAAGAGCTCTATCCGTTGAACGCCTACGGTTCAGCTATGGCGCCTTTGTTCATCAACCTCACGTTGTGGATCGGCGTGTTCATGCTGATGGTTATTATGCGCATCGAGGTAGACGACGAGTCCGTTAGAAACCTCAGCATCACGCAACGGTTCTTCGGCCGCTGGCTTCTCCTTGCCATCATGGTGTCTTTGCAGGCGATCGTGTGCTGCGCGGGATGCTTGTTCATAGGGGTGCAGACGACAAATGCGCCGGCGTTCTTCCTGACGGCCGTTCTTTGCTCGCTCGCGTATTTGAGTATTCAATACACGCTGTCTACCACGCTTCAGCATGTGGGCAAGGCCCTGTGCGTCATCCTCGTGTTCGTGCAGATACCCGGGGCGACGGGCCTGTATCCGATCGAGATGACCCCGAGTTTCTTCCAGGCGGTCTATCCGCTCTTCCCGTTCACGTACGGCATTGGCGCCATGCGCGAGACGATCAGCGGATTCTACAACGGCGCCTGGATGCACGATGCGGGAATCCTGCTGTTGTTCCTCGTGGTGTTTTTGGCAATCGGCGCGCTGGCGCGTCCGGACCTTACCAACCTCAACCATCTGTTCGCGCGCCAGATCGAAGAGAGCGATATCGTCAACGGCGAGCCCGTGCAGTTGCCCGAGCGTCGCTTCAAGATGGCGGAACTTCTTCGCGTGCTTGCCGATAGGGCGGAATATCGTTCTTTGATAGCGGCTCGAGCGGCGCGATTCATGCGTATGTATCCGAAGTTTAAAATGGGAGCTATTGTCGTTGGCGTCTTGGTACCCGTGGTGGTGACTGTCATTTTCGCCCTGACGGAGACGGAAAAGGTTGTCATGCTGACGGGGTGGCTCATTTGGCTTGTCGTGATAATCGCCGCCCTGATTGTCGTCGAGTTCATCAGGGACAATATCAGACGCCAGGCTTCGCTTGAATCCATGAGCGATGAAGAAGTTCGCACGCTGTATTCCCAGCGCAATAGCGTCGGTGAGACGTGTCGCGCTGAGGCGGCCCACGCGCAGGAGGCTGGATGGGCTTCGCACGTATCGGAGAAAGGAGGCAGGCGATGAGGAATATATGGCGTCTTTTCACGGGCGATGTGAAGCGTATCGGCCGCAATGTGGTTACGGTCATCATCGTGCTCGGCCTGGTGCTGATTCCGTCTCTGTTTTCCTGGTACAACATGATTGCGTGCTGGAGTGTTTTCGATAACACGGGGAATTTGAAGGTGGCCGTCGCCAACGTGGACGAAGGGTATAAAAGCGACCTTGTTCCGATCGAGGTGAACATCGGCGACCAGGTGGTGTCGGCGCTGCGGGCGAACGACCAGCTTCGGTGGGTGATCACCGACGAAGACGACGCGATCGACGGCGCCAGGTCTGGGCGCTATTACGCGGCCGTGGTCATTCCGAAAAGCTTCAGCCAGGACATGATGACGTTTTATTCGGACGACGTCGAGCACGCCAAAATCACCTATTACTCCAACGAGAAGAAGAACGCTATTGCCCCGAAGGTCACCGACCAGGGAGCCGACCAGGTATCGGCGCAAGTGAACCAGCTTTTTGCGAAAACGCTTTCAGAAGTGGCTCTGGGTATTTCCTCCAGCCTTCTGGAATACGCTGACACGGCCGACCTCGATGGAACCATCGCCAAGCTGAGTGCCCATGTTTCAGAGGCGGGCGAGCGAATGGCCAAGGGCTCTTCGCTTCTGACCACGTATTCCTCGGTCCTTGGGTCGGCTCAGTCGCTCATTGGCAATTCTTCGTCTTTGCTGACGCAGGTGGGCGCTTCTGCAGATGAGGTGTCGGCTTCCGTCGACAGCGCAAAGCAGGCGGCCGGTACGGTGACGTCTGCCATGGACGATTCCGTTTCGGCGCTTTCGACGGCGCTTGATCAGAGTGCGACAAGCTATGGAGCCGTGTCTGATTCGGTCGATGCGGCGTTCGATTCCGCAGCGGCGCTTTCGGGCGATTCGGCCGCGCAGCTTCGAGCGGCGGGTGGCAACGTTGACGCGCAAGTGCAGGATTACAAGGCTCTTGTGTCCCAGCTCGAACAGCTAAAGGGAAACCTTCCCGAGGAGAACCATTCGCTTATTGATACGCTCATTACGCGCTTGAACGCTTCGATCGCGCTGCAAGAGCAGCTCAGGGACTCTCTGTATTCCGCCGCGGATTCGGTAGAGACGGGAAGCGCGGACACGCAGGCAAAGCGAGAAGAGATTAAATCCCTTGCCGCACAGGCGAAGGAAAGCCTCGGCGGTGTGAAGTCTGATTACGATTCCAGCCTGAAGCCGAAGTTGACCGAGCTGGGAACCACGATCGCCGATGCGGGTGCTTCGCTCTCGTCGGTTGCGGGGTTGCTCGATTCCGCCGAATCCGACCTGTCGGGCGCGGCCGATTCTGTGTCCCAAAAACTTGGGGCGACGAAGCAGAAGCTTGAGAATGCAGCGGGAGACCTCTCGGCTTCCGCTGAGAAACTGACCCAGATAGGCCAGGATATCAATGCGGCGCTTTCCTCGGGCGATCCTCAGGCTTTGCGCGATGTCATCGGGTCCGACCCGAGCGTGCTTGCCTCGGCGCTTTCCGCTCCAGTGGAACTTGACCGCCATGCCGTCTACCCGGTGGATAATTTCGGGTCGGCCATGTCGCCTCTGTATACCACCTTGGCCTTATGGATCGGCGCCTTGCTCATGATGGTGACGCTGAAGGTCAACCCGTCACAGCGTACGGTGCGCGAACTTGATAACCCGACGCCGCAGCAGCTGTTCATCGGTCGCTTCGGCGTAGTGGCGCTGCTTTCGCTTCTCCAGAGCACGCTGATGGGATTGGGCAATTTGTTCTTCCTGGACGTCCAGGCGAACAACCCGTTCCTCTATATGCTGTGTTTCTGGGTGTCCGGGCTGGTGTTCGCCTTCATCATCTACACCCTGGTGGTATCCTTCGCCAATTTCGGCAAGGCGCTGAGCGTGTTTTTGCTGGTCATTCAAGTTTCTGGCGGCGGCGGAAGCTACCCTTTGCAGCTTTTACCCGCGTTCGTGCAGAATCTGAGCCCGTATCTGCCCATCACGCATGCGGTCGATGCGATGCGCGCTGCGATGTTCGGTGTGTACAACGGCGATTTTTGGTTGCATCTGGGCGTGCTGCTGCTCTTCACCGTGCCGTTCATCATTCTCGGCTTGGTGCTGCGCAACCCGTTCATCAAAATTGTCTCGAAGTTCGTAGAGAAGGTTGAAAGCACGAAGGTCATGTAGGAATCAGGATGGCGCAAGGTTTCGACTTGCGCTATCTCGCGATATGCGCAGGCAGCAGTCGTGTCTTGTTCTGCCTGCGCTCCCTTCTTCCCCTTGCTCTTCTCCTGCTGCTGCCTCTTGCTCTTCCTCTGCTGCTGTCCCTTCTGCCCCCGCTGCTCCTGCTTTCCCCCTTGCTGCTCCCGCTACCCCCCCGTTGCCTACCTGCTGTGCCCTTCTGCTGCTCCCGCTTTTTCTCCTACTGCTTGTTCTTGGCTTGGAGGTTGGCCAAGAAGGATGGATTTGGGGACAAAAGAATGCGCTCGCGGCGCCTCGTGGTCAAACTGGTGGCATTCGGAGAATGATTGTCTCTGCGCTGTTTATTTATCAGTGCTATCACCAGGTGTTTTCTGTTTTGCTTGGTTAGTGTTGGAAGCGAAGAATGGTGTTGCTTCCGTAAGCGGTCTATATTGGCCGGCAAATGGTTTCATGTTTTCTCCCAATGTGCTCTCTTTGACCATGGAGTGAGTTCAGGACGCTGAGGATTCTCCAAAGGCGTTGATTTTGACCGACTGGGTTCGTTGCGGTGCTGGCGATAGGGGGGTGCTGGTCGATTGACGCGGGAGAGGGTTTGGTCGCGATTCTGCCGAGATGGCGATAAGGATGTTTGATGCACGGAGGAAAGAATTCGGCAACGATGCCTGGCTACTATCGCCTTATGGGAATCTGCATTTGCGGCATATCGGCATTGGAATTCTATCGCGCATACGGGCATAGGGCATGCGATTTACTTGCGCATGCTCGAACCTCGAAGCTCAACAGGATTTCGATTGCTGGCATGAATCGGGGCGAGGAAAGACTTTCAGAAATGGGCGTTCTCAAGAGGCCTATCCATGTTTTGGTTGATAGGGATGCGAGGAGAAAGCCTAATGAAAGGTTTATATGCAAAACGCATAGCAACTTGCCGCCTCGATCGGTCATCAAGGTTTCCGAAGAGGTATCCGTTGTATGCCCCGAGCTTCTTTTTCTTGAGCTTGCTTCAAGCATCGAAAAGACTCCCAGGGAAGATCTACTAAAAGGCGAGGTGGCTTTGGCGCTTGTCGGATTTGAACTCTGCGGGACGTATCTTTTAAGCAACGAAGGACAATGCGGGTCCGTTCAAGAGAAAATGCGAAAAGGCTTCGCAAACACGCATCAGTCGCTGACGAACAAGGAAAAGATTGAAAAGTATATTGCGAATTGCGGTCGACTCGATGGCGTCGCCTCAGCACGGAGGGCGTTGGAAATCATCCAGGAGGGTTCTCGTTCTCCGATGGAGTCGTCCTTATTCATGCTTTTATGCGGACCACGTTCTCATGGAGGCATGGGATTTCCTCGCGGTCTGTTGAACTATCGAGTGAAAACTTCGAGAGGACAGCGTCTTATTGATCTTGCTTGGCCCCATTTCGGTGTCGGCATTGAATATCTCGGAAGGAATTACCACAGAATATCCGAGGTGGAGCGCGACGACAGAAGAAGAAATGAAATCGGAGGCGAAGGCGTGACAATTTTCAATGTGAGATACGAAGATCTTGCGCAACCGTATCGGTTCAAGCAGCTGGTTGAGGTTCTTTCGAAAAGCACGGGAGTGCGCGTTCGGGTGAGAAGTAGCGCCTTTTGGAGACGTCATGCATTGACGAAATCCGTGGTTTTGTCCAATGGGATTTAATGTGCCATTGCCGGCTTTAGGACGTGGGCATTCCTAAGGTGTCTAGCTAAGTGATCAGTAGATCGCCCGCTGCGAGAGCCATTTACTGCAAGGATGAATTCGGAGACCGCTGCGTTTCGTCGTACCGTGCTTGACCCGAGGATCAAGGTGTATACTCTGAGGCGGGGTTGGGGCCATCTCATCTTGAAGGAAGGCTGACATGGTTCCCATTGTGAACGCTTACGAGCTGTTCGAAAAGATTCAAAGCGCCGACATATCGGCTTATAGACAGCGCTGCGTGGCTGTGCGCAATCGTCGTGCGACGTGTTCTCGTTGTGTCCAAGCCTGCACATCCGGTGCTATTGCCATTGATGACAATAACCTTGTCATAACTCCAGAAAAATGCATCGGCTGTGGAACTTGTGCTACCGCATGTCCTACGTGCGCCCTCGAGGCTCATATGCCCAATGATGCCCAGCTTCAGGCGTCAGCCATCAGAGCCATGCACGCTGCTGATGGACTATCCGTGATTGCTTGTCGTCAAATCGTCGATGCGGCGGGTAGGCGACTTGATGGCGAGAAGGTGGTTGCGGTCGAGTGCTTGGGCCGTATAGAGGAATCGCTATTGACCGCCTTGGCCGTGGAAGATTGCAGGAAGGTTGTCTTGGTGGCTGGGAGGTGCTCATCCTGCGATCGTGTGGTAGGTTTCGAGATGGCTCGTGCCGTTTGCGACACCTGCAATGAGCTCATGCGCGTATGGTTCTGCTCTATGCGTGTGGATATTAGCGAGCGTTTCCCTTCTTCGGTTAGAGCCGACGCATCGCAGGCTTGCGATGTATCGCGCCGCAATTTCTTTTTTCGAGCAAAAGACGAGACCCGGCTTGCTGCTTATCTCACTGCAGAGCAGGTTTTAGGGGATCCTGAAGCAGACAGCATGGCTTCAGTGAGCAATTCGGACGCGGAAAACCATGCGGTAATGAAAGTTATGGATGATGGCACCTTGCCGCACTTCGTCCCCGACAGGCGCGAGCGGCTTTTAGACAATCTGGCTGCACTGGGGGACCCTGCGGACGAATTGATGGAGACTCGTCTGTGGGGGCATGTGGTCATTGATCCTGACGTATGCAGCTCTTGCCGCATGTGCGCTACGTTTTGTCCTACTGGCGCCATCATGAAATTCGATGACGAAGACGGCGCCATGGGTGTTAACCATTATCCGGGCGATTGCGTATTGTGCCGTTGTTGCGAGGACATCTGCCCTACGGGTGCTTTGCATCTTTACGACGAGGTGTTCGCGGGCGACCTCTTGAGCGGTACGGTTGAACGCAATGAGATGCGACCGCCTAAATATGACATGACCAGCCCTAAGAAATCCATGCATATGTTTCGGGATCTTTTGAATTGCCCGGATATCTTCGAGCGCTAGGAGCACTTCATGCAGAACGAAGGAACGGTTCCGATAATTGTATCTTGCGAGCAGGCTTCGCGTCTTAGTGGACGATGCGTGAAGATAGAGGGGCATCGGGGCGATGGCAAGACGGAGACGGCCGTGCGGCATGTGGTGGAGCTTCTCAATAATAGGGTTAGCCCTTTTGATATTCTCGTCGTGACGGCTACCGACGAGGCTGCAACGTCGTTTGCGAATCGGCTTACGGCTATGAGCAAAGAAGCCGGAAATGCGCGCGTTTACTCGGCGTTTTCCTTGGCTGCCTCACTGGCTTGTGGTGTTTCGTGCGTGGCGGATAAGCCCATGGCTATTGCAACGGCGGCTCAATGCAATTTTCTTCTTATTGACGCTTTGACCGTTTTGCGGGAATCGGAGAGCGGGGTATTCGAGGTCTCGGAAGAAGCTGCGACCGAGCTAGCTTCCAAGATGGCTCGCGCTAGCGGCCTTGTTCTTCCTGACGAGGTATACGAGTGCGCTTCTGAAAGGTTGGACGCACGTTTAGCTCCAAAGATAGCGCAAAGCGCTGAATACGTGATAGTCGATGACTGGGATCTTCTTTGCCCTGGCGCGCGGCGGCTGTGTGAGAAGCTTGCTCGTCAACATCTTTTCGTTGTCGGCGGCCCTGGAATTCAATTTTCTTTCAATGACGAATGCGTTCGAGCGTTTCTTGACGAGTTGCGAGACGGCTCATCACGGATTCGTTCCTTCGTTCGCTGCGTTGATGAGGGCGATTGTCTTTCATACGATAATGCTCTGCGCGCTCGTGCATTTGCCCCTGACGACCGGAGCGTTCGCATCGTGAAATGGAGGACCGTCCAGGCGGAACTGGAAGGGGTTGCTTCGTTGGTCAGGACGATTCTGGACCGTCATCCTGATTTCTCGTTGTCCGATGTGTGTATTGTCGTTCCGAATCTCGCATGGGCAAGGGCGATTCGTGCGTCGCTTCGCGTTCTTAAGATGGAGGGTACAGAGTCTCTTGAAGTGGATCCGCTCGCGGCTGATCCGCGCAAAGCACCGGCCGTCGGCGCTCTTGGTGCCTATGTTCGCCTGAATCTGCTTGCACATCCCGAGTCTTCGCTATCATGGCGTATGTGGTTGGGGCTAGGGCACCGTGATCTTGCGGCCCATGCTTGGTTGGAGTTTTCGCGGTGGCGTGCGGCGGAAAAGTTGGATTTCGAAGCTGCTCGCGAACGTCTATGCTCTGATCAGAATATTTTTTTTGATGGCGCCGATAAGCTTCGCGCATCGTTCGTTGAGGCGGAGGCGTTTGTACGGCGGTCGAACATGTTGCGGGGGCTTTCGCTTCTTTCTTGTGTCTGTCCAGATGGGGATGTGGCGTTCATGAAGATGACTTTGGGCGTTGATGAGAGAGAGGATGCGGCGACTCTTTGCGCCCGCGTAAGCGCGAATGCCAGGTTTCAGCGTCTTGATGACGCTCCTGGATTCGTGCGCATTTGCTCGGCATCGCATATGGCCGGATTGAAATTCGGCGCGGTAATCATAGTGGGTGCTGTCGATGGATTGCTGCCGGTCTCATGCGACGAAGAAGCGCCTTCGACTACGATATGCGCCGAAAGCGAAAGGCAATGCACGTTGTTTTGCGAGGCTGCCGCCAAAGCCAACAGTGAACTCGTTATTTCTCTGTTCCAAAAAGCTCCAGAAGAGATGGCTCTCGATTTCGGCATGCGTTTTGTAAGGACAAAACAGGAGAATGGTCGTTGCGTTGCGATGCTTCGCCCGAGTCCCTTTATTGGACGAGCGGGTAATGCCGCCCCCGGTGCGGAGAGCGCGGAGCAGTTCATTGCCTTGCGCTAAAGATGAATTCGCCGAGCAAGGTTGGCACTGATTGCGGCGTTGGTCCGAAGTCTGCTAGGTATTACGCATTGATTCGATTAAATCGAGCAGCTCCTGCTTTGAATGCACGTCAGCTTTACGATAGATATGTTGCAGATGAGTTGCGACCGTGCCTTTTGAGATGTATAGCTCTTCCTGGATGCGCGTGTTTGTTCGACCTTTTGCGAAAAGCAGCAGAATCTCGGTTTCGCGTGGGGTCAGTCCTTTGGAACGGGCGAGTTGCATGCAACATTCGTAAAATCTGCCCGGAGCCTGTACGGTCTCTTTGCTCGCATGCTCTTCCTCTGAGAGCATTTTGTCTATGGCGGAGCCAGCCGAGTCGACCAATGGTGCCATTTCGTTGAGGTTCAAGAGGTCCTCGTCCTTGAACACAAATGTGCATACGCCGAAAACCAGGAGCACTGCAATGCCGACGATTAGGCTCACGTTCTGTGGGGTCATGGCAATTGCATCGCAGATTGTACCGCCGATAATTTCTCCGAAGGTTGCTCCGATGGTGAGCATACCCCATCCTATGCCGAATACGATAACGGCAGGAAGTTTGAAATTATACGAAATGTCGGCAAGCAAGATCCAGATAAAGATATTGAACGTGTTATATCCGGCAATGGCGAGCAGCGCCCCTTCTCTGGCTGTGCTGTTTTCGGTGAATACCGGTAAGAAGACGATGGACGCGGCGATAAGAAACGTAACGAGCTTGTAGAGGTCTTTGATGGCTTGGTCGCGGCGCAGCAGCATGAATGAAATAAGCACTATTGCAAGTACGACGCTACTGATAAGCAGGGCTGGATGAAAGAGGTTATGGGCGGAAATTCCACTGACGGCTATAAATGTCTGACGGCTCAGGCTGTCTGCAATGCCCACGCCGCAGGCGCAGACCCCGATGCGAATGATGACTCGTGATTTTGTCAGCTTGAAAACGGCTTGATTAGCACCTGAATCCAGGCTTGCGCTCCAGACATGGGGCTGAATGTTCATGATGAAGCCGCTGACGAGGGGTAGAACGGACGCTATGAGCATGCCTTCTGCGGGTGGGAAGAGGGAAACAACGGTGAAGGTAACGCCTGCGATGAGTGCCGCCATGGGGATCTCGATACCGACTTCCGCAGGGGGTTTGTGCGAATAAACTTCGCCGTAGCAAAGTGTAATAAAACCCGACCCTATACCCGTTGTCAGTCCTGCGCAGATGGCGAGGGCTTGGGCGAGCAATCCCTCGACTCCTGCTGCCGCAGCCGCGCAAAGCGTTCCTGCCGCAGTCAGAAACGCGGCAAAAGTACGCCAAGAACGCTTCATAAGCGTTCTTTCTAAGGCTTGTGGCATTGTTGCGCCGAGGAGGAGGGTGATGATTAACGCCAACGAAGATGAGATGTAGAGGATGTGAGAGGCGCTTGCGTCAGAAAGCGTCAGAATGCTCGCGCCGACGCCAAGAAACATTAGATAGACCCATGATCGAAGGAGCGCAAAGCCCCAAATGCGGCTGTTGAGAAACATGGATGCCGATAAAGGGTCATAAGTCTGGTTTGTGTCGATGTCTTCGACTGGCTTCATATGCCCCTCCTTGCATATCCTTGCCATAGACAATGATTTTAGCATCGGCGGTAAGATTTCGCGCATATATATGAGTTGACTTGCGATTCTCATATTGGCTTGACCTGCGGATTCTTGTAAATCATGCAAAAGATATGATGGGGATTCACGTTGTCTTAGGTGCAGTTCTCATACTTTGCATGATGCGTGCGGCCTCTCTTTTTCCAATAATTAATGCATCGGAGCCTTGTTGCTCCGATACGAAGGGGAAATAGGCTTCGAAGCTCGATCAGCCGACGACAGTCAGGGGTGAAGACTGTGGGTGCTGCAAGGGAGAAGCCTCCGAAGCGTTACGAGGCTAAGAAGGAGGAGGAATCAATGGGCAAACTGACCATGACGCGTCGTTCTTTCGCGAAGCTGTCCGCCATGACCGTTGCTGCAGCTGCCGCTGCGGGCGCTGTGTCGGGAGGGACGGCCTTCGCCGAGAACACAACGACTCCCGAAGAGGCGTCCGAAATCAAGCGCATTCGTTCTTGCTGTCGCGGTTGCGGCAAGATGGAGTGCGGTGTTTGGGTCACGGTGCAGAACGGACGTGTCATCAAGACCGAGGGCGACCAGTCTTCGTCCCAGTCGTCGGGCAATCATTGCAGCAAGGGTCAAGCATCCTTGCAGGCGTGCTATCACCCCGCGCGCATCTATCATCCCATGAAGCGCACGAACCCTAAGGGCGAAGATCCTGGTTGGGTGCGCATCTCGTGGGATGAGGCTATGGAAACCATCGGCGAAAAGTTCAACGAGGCTATTCAGAAATACGGTGGACAAACTTGTTTCGGCATGTGTGGCACGTCGCGTCAATGGGTATATGGTCCCTACGCATTTTATAAGTGGCTTTTTGACAGCCCCAATGGTCGCGTGGCGTCTTCTATCTGTAAAGGTCCACGCCGACTCATGGGTTGGTTGAGTTCTGTTGACGGTGCGCCATGGTTTGCGTTGCGTGATGGGCCGCGCGTTTATGTTCAGTGGGGCACCGCTCCTGAGAATTCTAACTATGACGACTCTTGTCGCAACATCGTTGACAAAATGACCGAGGCTGATGTCCATATTTGCATCGACCCTCGCCTGTCTGGCTCTGGCAAGGAAGCTGATTACTGGCTGAATCTTGAGCCTGGTACCGATGCTGCGCTGGCTCTGTGTTGGCAGCATATCATCATCGAAAACGATTTGGTGGATTGGGAATTCGTCAAGCGTTGGACTAATTCGCCCATTCTGGTGGTCGAGGACATGGAGCCAACGGGTGGCCGTTACTATACGTTGTCAACCAATGTCCAAGTAGCCCCTGATCTGACCGGCGAGAAGCTCAAGACCCGCCTGCTCAAGGAAAGCGACCTCAAAGAGGGCGGTTCATGCCGTCGCTTCATGGCGTGGAACAAGAACGCCAACGACGGCAAGGGCGGTCTGGTCTACTGGGATACCGATACCACCCAGTGGGAAGGCTGCAACCATGTGGCGCCCACGCGCGATCAGATGGAAGTGGTTTACGAAGGCACGTCGCAGGAAGGCTATCTGCCTCCTCTGTCCTACAACGAGCTGGTCGAGGCCGGCATCGACTTCGATATGACCGGCACCCATGAGGTCACACTGGCCGATGGTTCCGTACACAAGGTTCGTCCCGTGTGGTCCTATTTGGTGGATTCCGTCAAAGACTGCACTCCCGAATGGTGCGCTGAGATTACCAAGCTCGATCCCAAGATGATCGAAGAGACCTGCCTGCTTTGGGCAACCCGCCCCGAGGGTCAGAATTACGGCAACGGTGGTATCCATCTAAACCTATCTCCCGATCAGGAAGGCGCATGCGCCCAGACCGTGCGCGCGGTTCTGAATTTGTCCTATACCACCGGAAATTTTGATGGTCCTGCGGGCAATCGCGGTCTGACCCGTACTCCAGTCGACGAGCAGGCAACCGCAGCGCCCGGCAGTAATATGCCGCAGGCGGTCAAGCATGTACTCAGCGGTCTGGGCTCTCTGCCTCCCATGTACGAAGGGACCGTTCCCAAATACGAAATGACGAACTTACCCGACCAGTACGAGGTCTACTCGAATATGGTCGGTGCTGACAAATACCCAGTGTTGGCTCTGTATAACGAATGGTGCGATGTCACCAGCATGTACCAGGCCATTCTCACAGGCGATCCGTATCCCATCCGCGTGGGTATCAACGAAGCCGGTTCGTTCATGAACGAGGGTAACGCGATGTTTGCCTGGGAGGCTTTGAAGTCCTTGGACTTCTGGGTCGATCTGAACATGTTCCACCATCCCTCCACCGAGATGGCCGACATTATCCTACCTGTGACCCATTGGCTCGAGATCAACAACATCCGAGTTTCCCAGGGTGCAACGGGCGGTATCGGCATGACCTGCCGCGCCGTCGACCCGCCGGCGGATGCGAAGTTCGACTACGACGTGAATCGTCTTCTGTTCGAGGCTTTCGAAAAGCAGGGCAACCCCAACGGCACTTGGACCAACATTGCGGGCGATGCGCCCGGTGCATACGACGCCGATGAGCGCATGGAGGATTGGTTCCGCGCCCATAACGAAATCGATGGTTTCGCCACCCGCTATCCAGGCTGCAAGTGGCAGCACATGCAGGACTTCGTCGATGATTTCCAGGAGCACGGCTGGTTTAACGCCAAGGTTCTCGAACCCGATCGCTGGGGCACCTATCGCCGCTTCGAGACCGGCTGGATGCGTATGGGCAAAGACGCCTGCACGGCTGCTCCCTGGAGCGTGGACGAAAACGGTCAGCCCAAGGACAATTTCGGCTGCCCGACCCCATCCGGCCTGATTGAGATTTGGTCCATCATGTTCGAGACCTACTGCCTGGACAAGGCTAACGAGTTCGAGCCTGGCAAGTTTGATGTCATGAAGGAAATTATGCCGAACTACGAGCCTTGCGTAAGCGCTCCTGGCGGTGCTTGGGAGAGCGAGACTTCCAAGGAGGAATATCCAATCATCTTGACCACCGGTCGCCGTATTCCGGTCTATTTCCACTCTGAACATCGTCAGCTTCCCTGGTGCCGCGAGTTGTGGCCGGTTCCGCGTTTGGAGCTCAATCCTGTCGACGCTGAAGCTCTCGGTCTCAAGCAGGGAGACTGGGCGTGGATTGAAGTGGAGCCCCATTCTGAGCTGGGCAAGCAGTACTGCTCGAGGATTCGTGAGTGTGTGGATATCTACGAAGGTATTGCTCCTGGATGGGCGAACGCCGAGCATGGCTGGTGGTTCCCCGAACTTCCTGCGCCGACTCACGGCTTCGATTTGGTCAACGCCGAATGCCTGTGGGACCCCATGGGTGCTGACAAATTCATCGCCTCTACGCATATGCGCGGCGTGCGCTGCAAGATCTATAAAGCTACTCCCGAGAATAGCCCCTATGGCAACCCCATCCCGTGCGCGACCGAGGATGGTACTGAGATTATCCACGATTGCACCGACCCACGTCTGAAGGAATGGCTGCCCGATTACGATATTAGAAAGGAGGCGTAAACAATGGCGAAGTATGCGATTCTCACCGATCTCAACCGCTGCGTCGGCTGCATGTCCTGCATGGTCTCCTGCAAGGTTATCAACGATGTACCTATTGGCAGCTATTGGAACAAGATGTTGCGTATTGGTCCCTACAGGCGCTCCGATTATCAAACGCCAAACGATGTCGACATGTACTACCTTTGTGTCCAGTGCCAACACTGTGAGAATCCCAAATGCATCGATGTGTGCCCTACGGGCGCATCCCACAAGCTCGAGGACGGCACTGTGCAGATTGACAAGTCCAAGTGCATCGGCTGCCAATTCTGCGCCATGGCCTGTCCCTATGGCGTCCGATACCTCAATGAGGAGCAGCGCGTTGTTGAGAAGTGCACCTTGTGCGAACAGCTAACGGCTCAGGGCGGCTTGCCTCAGTGCGTGGCTCAGTGCGGCGGCCGTGCCCGCTTCTTCGGGGACTTGGAGAAAGGCATCGATTCTTTTGAGGCTCCGCGCAACGCCTATCAGGCTGACCGCGAGAACGGCGATTTCAGCTACGACCAACTGTTTACTGGCAATCGCATCACCTTCGGCGAGATGGCCGAAGAATACAATCCAGATACCGACGTTCACCATCTGCCTAACGCGGGCAATGACCCGAACTTTGTTTATGTCTTGCGCGGACGCGAATGGAAGGGGGAGGAATAATGGAGCTCCATTGGTCTTTGATTCTGTTTACCTCTTTTGTCGCGTGGTGTGCGGGGGCGTTTTCCACACAGGCTTATCTGGCGTTGCGTGGTAAGGGCGACAAGATTCAGCTTATCAGCTGGATTACTTCCGCCATCCTGCTTGTTGTGGGTGGCGTGGCTGTATTCACTCATCTGCAGCATTGGGAACGCATCTTCAATGGGTTCGGTCATTTGACTTCTGGTATCACTCAGGAGTTCATCGCCATTGTGGTTATTGCCGTCATCGCATTGATTTACCTGGTCATGATTAAGCGCAACGACGGTAAGGTGCCCGCGTGGGTTGCCGGTCTGGCTATTGTTGCAAGCGTGGTTATGGTAGTCGTCACCGGGCATTCCTACATGATGGAGGCACGTCCTGCGTGGAACAACATCGTGTGGATTTTGTCCCTAGTGGGTGCTGCCTGCATCCTGGGCCCAGCCACCATCGCGGCCATCTGCGCTTTCAAGGGCGAAGATGAGGCCTTGAGCGTCTTGAATCTTGTGATTATCGGAGGCTCCGTGTTCAACGCTATCGCCTCCGTCGCCGCTTTGCTGAGCGTCGGCATGGCGAAGGCGGTCGAGGTCGGTTACTACTACGACCTCACCCATCCCATGAAAGACATCACCGCCACCTACTCCGGCCTGAATGTCTTCGCAGGGGATAGCGCCTTGTTCAGCATCGCGGGCGTAATCATCGTCGGTGCAATCGCGCCCATCGCATGCGCTGTCCTGGGCAAGAAGACCGGCAACTGGAAGGTTTTCGGCACAACGGCAGCTGCCTGCGCCTTTATCGGTGCGCTGTGCCTGCGCGCTGTCTTCTATTTGGCCGGCATCTCCATTTTCAACTTCTACTAATGGAGTTTTACGGCGGCGGGTCTTCGGGCTCGCCGCCCTCGGTGCAATCGCGCT
>OLSL01002203.1_pt1 | contig 16255 bp, 17 predicted proteins | sample 1672511 | NCBI WGS metagenome assembly OLSL01 (sample SAMEA3136694, study PRJEB25190) | human gut metagenome | biome: human gut; feature: human-associated habitat; material: faeces | place: Austria | collected 2013
TGTGTGCCGACAATAGTATGCGGGTGACTGCATGTGAAGATAGGTAATGCCAACACTTACATTCCTCAATAGCTCAGTCGGTAGAGCATGCGACTGTTAATCGCAGGGTCGTTGGTTCGAGTCCAACTTGGGGAGCCAATCAAGCGGTAATGCCGTCACAATAGTGGCGGCATTACTTCTAGATTGAAATCATGGGCCTTTAGCTCAGTTGGTTAGAGCAACCGGCTCATAACCGGTCGGTCCAGGGTTCGAGTCCCTGAGGGCCCACCAGTGAATTAAGTTCATATAGGGGTGTAGCTCAGCTGGTAGAGCGGCGGTCTCCAAAACCGTAGGTCCAGGGTTCGATCCCTTGCGCCCCTGCCATATAGACGTCCTGCATTTGCAGGGCGTCTTTTTGCGTATTCTGATCGAAAAGTTATGGAATTACGTGATATTGCGGTCAAAATGCAAAGTTATAGAATAGAGCGCCACTGTATTCCCCTAATGGATTCAGTGGCGCTCTATTTTGATGGTTTGGTTCGTTATCCTGTGTCTACGGTTTTGGAGCCTGTATGCTAGGTGAGCTGGGACGGTTCCGGTTCCGGGCTCTTAGGAAATTCCGCCCAGAAGATCACGCCGCCCTCCGTGTTTTCCACTCCGTATTCTCCGCTCAACAGCTCCATATTGCTGCGGACGATGCTGAGACCCAGGCCGGATTCCCGGCGGCTGCGGGTACGGGATTTGTCCAGTCGATAAAAGCTGTCCCAAATGCGTCCCTGCTCCTCCAGGTGGATTGGGTGCGAGGAATTAAACAGGGACACCCGGTAGCAGCTGCCCTTGTCCTGAACGGAAACCCGGAGGCGCTTGCCTTCGCCCATATGGGACACTGCGTTCTGCATGTAGTTGGTGACAACCTGCTCCACGCAGAAGTAATCCGAGGTGATATAAAGACTGTCAGGATAATCCTTCTGAAAATCAATCTGCTCCTTCTCGATTTCGATGGTGAAAATCTCCGTCACATAATCCAAAAGATCCGAGAGGTCGAATTCCTCCTTTACCATCTCCACCGTGCCGCTTTCCAACCGGAACAGCTCCATCATTCGAAGAATCATGGACATCATGCGGTCAGATTCGTCGCAAATCACGTCGCAATACTCGCGAACCTCATCGTCGGTTTTTGCCATGCCGGAGCGGAGACCGTCGGCATAGCCGGAAATCAGACCGATGGGGGTTTTGAGGTCATGAGAGAGATTGGAGACTAAATTTTTGCGGGCCTCCACCTGGTCCTGCTGAAGACGAATGTCTTCCTTGAGCTGGTCGTTGGCTGTTTGCAGGCGGGTAATGTAGTCCTGCATCACATCGGACATAGTGTTGACGCTGTTTGCCATCACGCCGATCTCGCCGCCCAAATCCGACTGGCATTTCTGCGAAAAGTCCAAATGCGCAATCTGATTGGCGATGCTTGTAATCTGGGTAACGGGCTTAGTGACCATGGTTGCCATACGGGAGAAAGCCACAACGGCGATAATCATCACCAGCAGGCCCACGATCAGGGAAAACTGCACCGAAATGGTGGTGGCTTGAGCAATGGAGGCATAGGACGTGGAAATATCCAGCACATAGTCCTTTGTAACGCCGCCCAGAGTCACTCGACGCTCTTTGGAGACCGTTGCGCCGGCGGTGGTATGCTGATACATCTCGTCGGCGTTGATGTTATAGCCTGTGTCCGTTGCTCCTGCGTAGTCGCGAATGAAGGGCAGCATATGCGCCACCATGTCATTTAAGAACTTATCGGACATCTGACTGTTATAGACCACATCCAGGGTTTCTCGATCCGCAATGACAAAGGAGAGGTTTCCCTCCTCCAGCTGCGAAATGGTGGTGAGATTGATTTCTCCCTCCTCACGGATGGTGGAATAGGCGTCCACGAGACTTTGCTCCACCTTATGGAGGTAATAGGGCTCCATAAACACAATGCTAAACAGTGACACCAGCACATAATACAGCGCCAGCACTCCGATAGAAAGCAGGATCAGCCTATGCCGAAGACTGCTGTGGGAACTCATGGTCATTAGCCCTCCAGCTTGTAGCCCCGGCCCCGGACGGTTTTTAGTGCGGAACCGTGGTTGCCAAGCTTCATGCGGAGGTTTTTCACGTGGGTGTCAACGGTTCTTGCGTCGCCGTAATAGTCGAAATTCCAAACGGCAGAGAGAATCTGCTGCCGGGACAGGGCGATGTTCTTGTTCTGGGCAACGTATAAGAGTAGCTCGAATTCCCGGGGGGTGAGAGCGACCTCCTGACCGTCCACGGTGACGGTATGGGCGTCGGGGTCAATGCAGATGCCCGCTACCTCCACCTGGGAGCGCAGGGTCACGGAGCGCTTGAGCAGGGCCTTTACCCGCGCAATGAACACGGGGAACTTTACGGGCTTGGAGATGTATTCATCCGCGCCGCAGACAAAGCCCATGACCTCGCTGTCCTCGTCACTCTTTGCGGTGAGCATGATGATGGGGATCTGGCTGAATCCGCGGATGGTCTGGCAGGCCTGGATGCCATCCATGACCGGCATCATAATGTCCAAAATCGCCAGGGAAATGTCGCTGTCCTGCCGGATGAGTTCCACAGCCTCCTGACCGTTGGCGGCTTCCACGGTTTTGAAGCCCTCGTTCCGGAGGAAATCGCCCACCAGACGACGCCACCGTTCTTCATCGTCGGCAATCAGAATCTTTACATTGTTGTTCATACGTCCTTCGCCTCCCGATAAACCGCCTCACACCGGCAGATGGGGGTGCCAAGGCCATAGAATTTTTCTTCATAGCCGGTCATAATGCCAACCGGGCCGTCCTTGTGGAGATCGTGGGTGACGTTTTTCAGCTCATAGCCGCTGAGCTGGAACTGCTCCAGAGAGAAATCAAAGAGTCCGGCGTTGTCGGTCTTGAAATGGATTTCTGCCCCGGGCTTTAGAATCTTTTTATAGAGCTCCAGGAAGCCCTGATGGGTGAGACGGCGAGGGGCATGCTTTTTATGGGGCCAGGGATCGCAGAAGTTGATGTACAGCAGGTCCACCTCACCGGGGGCAAAAAGTTCTGCGGCCCGGGCTACATCCTCACCGATGAAAAATACGTTGTGAAGCCCCATGTTTTTGACCTTTTCCATGGCCATGACCATGGCTTCCGGCACGCGCTCCATGGCAACGAGCAGAATGTCCGGCTCTGCGGCAGCGGTTTCTGCGGTGAATTTTCCTTTTCCGCAGCCCACTTCCAGCCGAAGCTCCTGGGCCTCGGGATACAGCTCCCGCCATTTTCCTCGGAGTTCCTCGGGATTGCGAATCCAGATGTCGGAGCAGGCCTCCATCCGGGGCACCAGATTGGGCTTTTTGCGCATTCGCATAAAACTACCTCTTTCTTCCGGCCTAAACATCAGAGACCGGCAGGGATTTTTCATATCAGCTGTACCAAAAGGGTACAATCAAAACCATTATACCAAATTGACCGGGAATCGTAAAGCCGGGAGCGTATAATTTTTGGGAAAGGAAGCCAGCGCCGTCTCCAAACCGGAGAAATGGCGCTGGCAGGGGAGAATGATAAAGAATCGAAGAATAAAAAAAACAGGAGATGAACCGGGGTGGTACATCTCCTGCATTGCATTTTCTGACTTAGCCCAGAATACCGGTGGACTGGAGGAACAGAATCAGCATCATAATCGGCGCAATATAGCGGATCATCACAGTATAGACCCGCTTCCGGCGGAAGGGATAGCCGCCCAGCTCCATTTCCCCGATGACATACTCTGGAGTCTTTACCCAGCCGATGAGAATGGTGGATAGAAGGGCAATCAGGGGCATCATGACGCTGTTGCTGATGTAGTCCATGATGTCCAGCAGCTGCGCGGTGGAGCCGTTGGGCAGCTTTACCTCAAAGTAGAAGATGCTGTAGCCCAGGGCGATGACGGCGGAGGCAGCCAGATAGATCACCGACAGAATGAGCACGGTTTTTTTCCGGCTGGTGTGGAAAATCTCCATGCAGTTGGCGGTGATGGATTCCAGCACGGAGATGCAGGAGGTCAGGGTGGCAAAAATGGCGCTGATGAAGAACAGCGCGCCAACGACAATGCCGGCGGTACCCATGGCGGAAAATACTTTGGGCAGGGACACGAACATCAGGCTGGGGCCTGCGCCCATGCCGTCGGTGCCGGAGAACACGAACACTGCGGGGATAATCATGGCGCCCGCCAGCAGTGCTACGCCGGTATCGAAAAACTCAATCTGGTTGACGGCCTTGTTGAGATTTACGTCCTTCTTCACATAGGATCCGTAGGTAATCATAATGCCCATGGAGACGCTCAGGGAGAAGAACAGCTGGCTCATGGCGTCCAGCAGAATCTGCAAAAACCGCCCCACGGTCAGCCCCTCTACGTGGGGAGTGATGTAATAGAGAAAGCCCTGAAGACCGGTGCGCACGGTGCCGGTCTCATCGGTGCGGCGCAGGGTCAGGGAATAGACGGCGATGACCACCACCAGCACCAGCAGTATGGGCATCATGATTTTCGACACCTTTTCAATGCCGCCCTCCACACCGTTATAGACGATGAAAGCCGTTACGCCCATAAACAGCAGAGCGAAAATTACCGGAGAGATAGGTGAGGTGATAAACGAAGTAAAATAGTCGTCCTGGGCGGCACCCTGGGCCTGCCCGGTGAGATAGACCACGGCGTATTTGGTGATCCAGCCGCCGATGACCGCGTAATAGGTCATAATCAGCACCGGCACCAGAAAGGTAAGAATGCCGAGAAACTTCCACTTGGGGTGCATCTCCGTATAGGCCCCGATGGCGCTTTTCTGGGTTTTTCGGCCAATGGCGATATCCGATGTCAGCAGCGTAAAGCCGAAGGTGAGCACCAGCGCCAGATACACCAGCAGAAACAGTCCGCCGCCGTCCTTGGCCGCCAAATACGGGAACCGCCAGAGGTTTCCCACGCCCACCGCACTGCCCGCAGCAGCCAGCACAAAGCCGATCTGCCCGGAAAAGTGGCTTGATTTCTTTTCCATGATCGATTCTCCTCATTGTTTCAGGCAGCCGGGCAAAAAACACAATAATTTTGCATGATTGCCTGCATTTTTGCTTGCCGGATTAGTATATCACAGGGTATAATATCAGTAAAACAAATATAATTACTGGTACACATAAAATTCTGTAATGGATGTGAGCGCATGAAGGAACTAACCGACCGCTACGAGGTCTTTTTAAAGGTCTGCGAAACCGGCAGCTTTTCCAAGGCGGCAGAGGCACTGAACTATACCCAGTCGGGCATCAGCCAGATCATGGCAGGGCTGGAGGACGAGCTGGGGGTGCAGCTGTTTGCGCGGTTTAAGCGGGGCGTGATGCTCACCGACAACGGAAAACGGCTGACTCCTTATATCCGGGAACTGGTGAACCGGAAATATATGCTGCGGCAGGCGGCCTTCGACATCAACCACAAGGTGGAGGGGAAGCTGCGAGTGGGCAGCTTCTCCAGCATCACCGCCCTGTGGATGCCCCAGATGATCCACTATTTTAAGGCCCATTATCCCAAGGTGGAGATCGAGATTCTGGATGGGAATTATGACGAAATCCGGGACTGGATCCTCCACGGTCAGGTGGACTGTGGATTTTTATCCTCCATTGTGGCGGGGGAGCTGCGGTTTTACCCCTTGTGGGAGGATCCCCTGTGCGCCGTGATGCCGGAGGGACATCCGCTGGCGGAGCAGGAGAACATCACGCTGCCGGAGCTGTTTCAGTATCCCTTGATCATCGAAACCCCGGGCTGCGACAACGACATTCAGCATCTTCTGGAGAAATGCCCGGTGACGCCGGAGATCTCCTACAGCTTCCGGGACGATTCGCTGATCATGGCCTTTGTGCGGAGCGGGCTGGGGGTGACAATCTCACAGGAGCTGGTGCTGCGGGCCTTACCCAGTGGCGTAGTGGCCCGGCCATTGGAGCCCCGATGCAGCCGCACCATCGGCCTGGCCTTTCCGAAAACGGCCAACTCCGTGGTGCCCCAGACCATGCTGCGCTATTTTGAGGATTGGACGGGAGAAATGGCGGTAGGGGAAACCAAGCGCCCCTAAACGCTACGGCGGCATCGCCTAAGATATTTGCCACAAACAGGAATGAATAAAAATGGACGTCTCAGAGCGAGGCGTCCATTTTTCGTCAATGCCGTATGGTGACATCTCCGCTGACTGTGGAAACGTTGACCACATAATCCGCCTGGGCCTGGAGCCCATGGAGATTCATCTCGCCGCTGGTGGTGGAAATATTACCGGCGGAATGGGCGGGGGAACCGGAAAGCTCCAGCTCCACATCGCCGGAGGTGGTGCCGATGGTGACATTCCCAGAGACGATTGCCTGACCCTCCAAATCGCCGCTGACCGAGGAGATGGAGAGTGGGCCGTTCAGGGTGCAGTCCTCCAGATCCAGCTCGCCAGAGGTGGTTTCCAAATTCGTTTCACCGGATACGGTGGTGTGCTCCAAATCTATATCGCCGGAGGTGGTGCCGACGGTGAGATCGTCCGCCTGCACATTGGTCAAATCCACGTCGCCGGACACGGTGGAAACGGAGAGTGCGGCAATGGCAACGCCGCTGAACTCCATATCCCCGGAGTCAGTGAACACATCCACGGATAGGCCCTTGGGCAGCGCCACCTGAACATCCGCACTGTCATCGTCATATTCTATGCCAAAGTGGAACAGCTGGGTGCTGCTGGAGGTGTCCTTCCGGGTGAAAACCAGGGTGCCAAGACCATCCGAAGCAGCGCCCTGCTCCTGATAGGCCGTATAGGTCACGTCGTCTCGCTTGACATAGCGGATGTGAATCTGCCCGTCATCCGAGGAACGGAACGCGATATTCTCGCTGTTTAAGCGGAACTCCAGCCGACCAATTTCGTTCGGGGAAAACGTCAGGCTCTCCTGGGCTTTGGCACTTTGGACTGCGGGTATACTGGAGGAGGCTTTGCCGGTGAGCTCTTGCAGCCCGCCGCCGATATAACCCGCCGCCGTTACAATTCCGCCGCACAGGCAGAGGACGATGCCCAAAATGACCAGAATTTTGACAAACTTTTTCATACGTTACTCCTTTCCGGTGATCCGCTTGAAGCAGAAAAGGTGGAAACGGGCGAACAGACGAATGAGCCAAACGCTCAGGGGCAGCAGCAGGCAGCCAATGCCGGAGCAGACCAGCGAGCAGCCGCTGACAAAAAGCCGGGCGGAAATGGATACCGGATCAAACGAGGGAATCAGGCTGAGAACGGCACACGCAATTCCGCCGAGGATTATCGCGCCGGAACTGACCAGCAGAGAGGCCAGCGTCGCCCATACGGCAATTTCTATGCCGATGAGCACGCACAGCAGCACCAGCCACAGGGGACTGAGCACAATGGCCAGGACAATACTGCTGGCTGACCAGCGGCGCTTTTTCTGAGGAATGGGCTCCGGAAGGGGAGCGGGGGTGGGAATTGGTTCCGGCTCCTGTTCCGTCTGGGGCTGCTCGGCCAGAATCTTTTCCGCCAATTCGGGGATGGGGCCAAGGGAGGCGACGGCCTCTTCTTCGGTCATGCCGTCTTCCATGCGGTCGGCCACGATCTCCATATAATAATCCAGCAGCGGGCGAACCTCCTCGGTGGGCATGGAGTGGAGCTGCGCCCCCAGCTCGTTGATGAACTCAAGTTTTTTCACGATCATACTCTCCTTTGATGTAGGCATAGAGCGCCATAACAGACTCCCATTCCGCCAAAAAATCCTGGATCCGCTGAACGCCCTGAGGGGTGATGCTGTAGTATTTCCGCAGACGAGAGGCGTGCTCCCGGCTGTAGGTGGTGAGATAACCGCTGTGTTCTAATCGGCGGAGAATGGGGTAGAGGGTGGACTCGGAAAGGGTGGTGTGGGGCGAGATGTCCTTGATGATCTGATAGCCATAGGAATCCGCCTTTAGCAGCGTAGAGAGCACCAGGGCATCGAGAACGCCGCGCTTTAGCTGTGTATCCATAATACACCTCCTGACACGCTATACTATACAACACACAGTATAATGTGTCAAGGGGTAAATGAAAACTCCGCCGTATCATTTTTTGACACAGCGGAGTATATATTTTGGTTATTTGCCGTCCTGATTGGCTTCTTCAATGGGAATCCAGACCCCAAAATAGCCGGTGAGACCATCGCCCTCGGCCACGGAACACAGGAGATTGCCCCGGGCGGGGCCGCAGATGGTGAGTCCGTGGCTACCACAGTAGTCCACCATATAGCGGATCAGCTGAGGGGAGAAGTTGCCCTTGCCGGTGTTGGTGAACACGGAATGAAGGCTTTTCTGCGCAGGAATGTGTACCACCGGCGGTGCGGTGCTGACGTTCAGCAGTTTTACGTATTCCATGCCCAGGCTCAGGCCCCAGGCGTAGTCCTTGCCGCCCTGATCTAATAGATCGTCCTTCTCAATTTCAAAGCAGCGGTGGGTAAAGGGCATCAGGCCAAGCCAGTCGTGGCTGAGCTTTTGCAGGGTGGGGGAGTTTCGATAGGTGTCGGTGTAGCGGTTGAGGTAGCGGATGTACTCCGGACTCTCTACGATCTCACATACCCCCAGCAGCTCCTTGGACAGCCGGAGATCCCGGCGGTATTCCTCGGAACGGCGAAGCAGCAGCTCGCATCGGGCGATGGTGGCCTGAAGCGCATCTTCTTTTTTGAGAAAGAGATCATTAAGCTCATCTGAGGACGGAATTTTCACCATGTCGGCAATCTGGTCGATGGAAAAACCGAAGTTTTTGAACCAGAGACAGTCCAGAAGAAAGTTGATGTCCCAGAAATCATAATAGCGGTAGTCGTTGTGCTTACCCTTCATGGGCATGACAACGCCTTTTTTTTCATAGTAGCGCAAAAGATCCGGAGAAATGCCCAGAATCTTTGCCACGTCACCGATTTTGTACTGCATGGAGGTGCCTCCTAATCATCTTATCTGCTGTGCAGATTCAAAAACATTATAGGCGATTTTCACGAAAAACGCAATGGCAGAGGCAAAAAGAATAGAAAAATTCCTCAGAAAGGGGTTGACTCTGGAACAGTTCCAAGGTGTATCATCTTGATAGATCAAAAAACACTACATATATAGGAGGAAACAATCATGGCCTATATGCCTCTCGACAAAGTAAAAATGTATCTGGACGACTCCAAGATGGTCAAGATCTACGATCTGTCCCAGCCCTGGGGCGTTGACACCCCCCTGTGGCCCTTCCCCGGCGCCCGTACCGACCTGCAGTTCCCCCGCGGCCAGTATCTGGGCCGGTTCCACAAGAGAACCATGACCTACACCGGTACCCTCCATGCAGGTACCCATATGGATGCTCCCAACCATGTGCTCCACGAGGAGGAAGTGAATCGTGAAGCAAACGGCTATACCCTGGCTGAGATCCATCTGGAGCGCTGCATTGGCTCCGGCATCATCGTAGATATGCGCTACCTGAAGGATGAGTTCGAGGAGAAGTGGAACGCTGCTGAGGGCGATCCCGCAAAGATGGGCGACATCTGGCACATCATCACCCCCGAGGAGTTCGACGCTGCCTGTAAGAAGGACGGCCTCGAGGTTCGTGAGAACGACTGGGTTGTGATCAACACCGGCTTCCATCACTACTGGAGAGTCAACAACGACAAGTACTACAACTACTATCCTGGCGAAGGCCCCGAGCTGGCCAACTACCTGACCCATGAGAAGCACATCAAGGGCATTTCCGGCACCTGGGGCGCTACCGATGCTCCTCTGTGGCATGACCCTCTGTCCGAGCAGATGCCTTGGCTGGATAAGGCATACCGCAAGGCAACCGGCCTGGATCCCACTGTGACCTTCCCTGACTACGAGCCCTGCCATCGTATCTACATGCAGCAGGGTGTCTGCACCGTCGAGAACGCTGGCGGCGACATCGACGAGGTTACCGGTAAGAGAATGACCATTGCAGCATTCCCCTTCCGCTGCGAGATGGCTGACGGCGGCTTTGTACGTCTGGTTGCATGGGAAGAGGGCTCCTTCTAAATCTTAGATAATGCTTCTGCTGTGCCATCTCCGGTGCAGCGGAAGGGAACCAATGTAACGAATATCCACTTCTAAAACGAGTTGGCTGTACGTCCGTGCAGACCGGAGAGTACCCCCCTTCGGTCTGCACAGCACTGTTCAGCTAAAAATGCGGAAAGAAGAGAATTTATGAAAACTTTAGCAGACATTCAGAAGATCACGGTACTGGGCGCCGGAACCATGGGCCCCGGTATTGCCCAGACCTATGCCATGGGCGGCTATCAGGTCACCATGTGGACCCGTTCCGAAAAGACCCGTGACAAGGCCATTGCCGCACTGCACTCTCAGCTGGAGACCTTTGCCCAGGAGGGTGAGATCGCCCAGGAGGACATCGAGACCATTTTTGGCCGTGTCAGCTTCGCCATGACCGTGGAGGAAGCGGTAGCGGGTGCAGACTTTATTCAGGAAACCATCGTAGAGAACCGGGACGCCAAGACGGATCTTTATAAGCAGCTGGCGGACTGTGTTGGCCCCGACGTAATCATCGCATCCAACACCTCTGCGCTGAATATTTTTGAGATTGTACCCGAGAAGCTGCTGCCCCAGCAGATCATCTGCCACTGGTATGCGCCTCCCCAGTTGATCCCTCTGGTTGAGGTGGTCAAGAGCGAGCAGGCACCCCAGGAGTATGCGGACATTGCCATGGCACTGCTGAAGAAGTGCGGCAAGACTGCGGTTCTCATGAAGAAGTTCATTCGGGGTTATATCGTAAACCGGCTCCAGCAGTGCCTGAACCAGGAGGTCTTCTATCTTCTGGAGCATGGCTACTGTGACGCTGAGGCCATCGACCTGGCTTGTAAGGCCAGCTTCATTCCCCGGGCCTGCGTACTGGGCCTGTGCAAGCGCATGGACTTCGGCGGCGTAGATATGACTGCCAACAACTTCCGGAACCACAGCTATGAGATGCCCCATCCCCCCAAGGGCGAGGACATTCCCATTGTTCTGGAGGAAATGGTGGAGCACAACGAGCTGGGCATCAAGACCGGAAAGGGCTTCTACGACTATGAGGGCGTAGACCTGGAGGAGCTGAAGGCAAAGCGCGACAAGCAGCTCTTTGAGGTGTTCCGTCTGGAGAAGCAGTTCCTGGACGACCCTGTATAATTTCCTGATTTTCCTGTCTGACGCTGCCCCATTACGGCTCCGGCCTGCCCGCCGGTTCCCCCGTGATGCGGTCACAGTGCCCGGCAGAATCGGCGGGAGGTACCGGCATGGATCTGGTTCTGTTTTCCGGCTATGCCAGAATGCCCAGCAATACCACGGCCCAGCGCATCTATGAGGAGCTGGCGCTGGTGGCGCTGATCGACATGGACACCGGTGTGGTTCACAATGTGGAGTGTACCATGGTCACTGGCCTGGCCAAGGAATTTGTCAGCAATCTCATCATCGGCTATGATATGAAGCAGGGGATTGACCCACTGGTGGCGCGGATGGAGCGTCAGTACCAGGGGCACCTGAAAAAGGCTTTGATCAGCGCCATTAAGATGGTGGGAACGCAATATGCGGAAATGGTCCGCAGCGAAACAAAGGCATAACGTAAGCTGTTTTGACAAAAACTGCGGTTATCCACCGCAGAAGCCTTGTTAAAAGCCGGCTGAGCGCAGGGGAAAACCTCTGGGCTTGGTCGGCTTACGCTTTTTTGCCCTGCGGCGGAATATGGCAGGGAAAACCAGTAAGAATGGGTGTAAAGACATGAATGTTTGGATGATAATCGGTCTGGTGTTGACCGTGGCAATGATTCTGGGGCTGAGTATTTACTCCGGCACCAAGTTTAAGGCCGGGGCCAGCAAAAACGGCTCGGCCATTACGGCGGGTATTATTATGGGCACGCTGGTGGGCGGATCGTCTACCGTGGGTACTGCGCAGCTGGCCTATAATTACGGCATGAGCGCCTGGTGGTTTACCCTGGGCGGCGGCATTGCATGTCTTGTGCTGGCGCTGGTGTATGTAAAGCCCTTCCGGAACAGCCACTGTGCCACGCTGGTTCAGATGATTGGCCATGAATACGGCTCGGCGGCGGGACTATCCGCGTCGATCCTCAACTCCGTGGGTACGTTTATCAACATCATCTCCCAGCTGATTGCGGCTACAGCGGTGATTACCGTGCTGTTTCCCAATCTCAGCATGGTGGTGGAGCTGCTGATTGCGGCGGCCTTTATGGTGCTGTATGTGGTGTTCGGCGGGGCAAAGGGCGCGGGCATGGTAGGCGTGCTGAAGCTCACGCTGCTGTATATCGCCATGATCGGCTGCGGCATCATTGTTCTGACCCTCACCGGCGGCGTGGGCGGCTTTGTGGATATGGTCAAGGGCATTGACAACCCTGAAGGCATCCATCTCTTCTCCCTGGTGGCACGGGGTGCAGGCAAGGACATCGGTGCCTGCCTTTCCCTGATCTTCGGCGTGCTGACCACCCAGACCTATGCCCAGGCGGTGATTTCCTGCAAGTCCGACGCCTGTGCCAGAAAGGGTGCGGTGATGAGCGCGTTCCTGATTCCCCCCATCGGCATCGGCGGCATTCTGGTGGGGCTTTATATGCGGGCCACCCATCCCGGCATTGTGGCGAAAACCGCACTGACCAGCTTCGTGATGGAGCATATGCCCCCGGTACTGGCCGGCATTGTCATGGGCACTCTGTTTGTGGCGGTGGTGGGCACCGGCGCAGGTCTGGCTCTGGGCATTTCGTTCATTGTCAATAAGGACATCATCAAAAAGTTTACCCATAAGCTGGACAATAATCCCCGGCTGGAGGCGATTGTGGGCAAGATCATCACTGCGGCGGTACTGCTGCTGGGCTGCTGCCTGTCCACGGGCTCCCTGGGCGATACGATTTTGCAGTTTGCATTTATGTCCATGGGTCTTCGAGGCGCGGTGGTCTTGGTGCCAATGTGCTGTGCCCTGTGGCTCCCGGGGAAGATTCCTCACAAGTTTGCCATGTGCTCCATCATTGTTGCGCCGCTGCTGGTGCTGATCTTTGGCGTACTGAATGTGCTGCCCTTTGACGCACTGTTTATCGGCATTGCGGCGTCTCTGGCGATTATGGCAGTGGGCTATCTGGTGGGGCGGAACCGTCAGCCCTTGGGGGCAGAATAAATGAACTGGGATCCTTGGCGGCTCCTGTATGGGGGCCGCCGGAATTTCTTGCTTGTTACAACCAAATGAAGTATAATGAAAAGAAAGAAAGCGTAACCGGAGAAACGAAACCGGATGAGGTGACACCATGATTAATGAGGCTTCCATCAAGTGCTTTATGGCGCTGTGTGAAACTCTGAGCTTTACGGAGGCAGCAAGGCAGCTGTTTATGACCCAGCAGTCGGTGAGCAAATACATCGCCAAGCTGGAGGAGGACCTGGGCTTTCAGCTGTTTCAGCGAACCCACCACTATGTGGCCATGACCCGGGCAGGAGAGAATTTCTATGCCCTTTTTTCCGATATGGAGCGGCAGTTCCAGGAGACTATGGAGCAGACCCGGGCCTACTACCACGGCCTTAGCAACTCCTTGCACATTGGCTATCTGGAGTGGCTGGATATCTCCACTGGCATCGGAAAGGCCTTGCGGGAGATGAAAAACGAGAGCCCTGAGCTGGAATTTGAGGGAGAAAAGCACCCCCAGTATGAGCTCAACGAGCTGTTTTTAAGCCGAAAACTGGATCTCATTATCACCTATCGGGAGTTTGCCCCCAAGGATCAGGGGGTTAAAAATCTGAAAGTGCTGGATACGCCGCTGGTGTTGCTGGTCTCTCCGGAGCATCCCAAGGCAGTTCCCGGGGCCACGGTGGAGGATTTTAAGAGCGAGCCCTTTATCAAGGCGGCGGCGTCCAGAGAGAGCCTGTCGGAAAGCCGCAGCCGTGCCCGCCGTCAGTGCCGGGAGCTGGGCTTTACCCCCAGCCGGATCATCATCTCTCCCAATCTGGAATCGGCATATATGGCGGTGGAGCTGGGGCAGGGCATTATGGTGTCCACCATGCTCAGCCGGATGACCCTGGGCAACAATCTCCGGTGCTACCCTGTGGGCAAGACTGAGGAGCTTCGGTGCTTCTGGTATGAGCAGCAGGAAAACCCGTCGGTGGCCCAGTTTGCCCGGTGCCTGGAGCAGGCCCACAAGGACGAGCCCATCACCGGCCTTGGATTTGTCAATGGAATATGATGCAGCAGGAGTCTCCCAATGCGGAGGCTCCTCTTTTTTCCCAAATCCAAAAAACTTTCATTTTTCTCTTGACAAACGGGTAAAAATGTATTATTGTCTTATTGTACTAAGAAACTAATACAACGATACAAACGGAGGCGTTTTATGCAGTGGAAATTTGACGGCAACGCGCCGATTTACACGCAGCTGGTGGATCAGATGAAGCTGGGCATCGTATCCGGGGAGTGGATTCCCGGACAGCGGATCCCGGCGGTTCGCGAGCTGGCGGTGGATGCGGGGGTCAACCCCAACACCATGCAGCGGGCGCTGCAGGAGCTGGAGCGGCAGGGACTGATGTTTTCCCAGCGCACCAGCGGAAGATTTATAACGGAGGACAGAGAAATGATCGAGGATGCAAAGCGTACCTTGGCAAACCGCCATATTTCGGCGTTTATCCGGCAGATGCAGGCGCTGGGCTATACCCGGCAGGAGATCGTAGCAATGCTGGAGGAAGCGGAAGGGGGAGAAAAACATGACGCCAATTCTTGAATGCAGAGATTTGTGTAAATCCTACGGCAATATCCAGGCCCTGGAGCACATAAACTTCACCGTGGAGCCCGGAAAGATTGTCGGCCTGCTGGGACCCAACGGCAGCGGCAAAACCACGCTGATTAAAATGGCAAACGGCCTCATCACCTGGGACAGCGGCGAGCTGCGGATCGACGGCAAGGCGCCAGGGAGAGAGACGAAATCCATCGTCTCCTATCTGCCCGAGCGGACGTATCTGGCGGACTGGATGAGCGTTCGGCAGCTGCTGGATTTCTTCTGTGATTTTTACGGAGATTTTCAGCGGCAGCGGGCGGAGGAAATGCTGAGCCACCTGAACATCGGCCTCAATATGAAGATCCGTCAGATGTCCAAGGGCACTCGGGAGAAGGTGCAACTGATTCTGGTGATGAGTCGGAAAGCAAAGCTCTATCTGCTGGATGAGCCCATCGGCGGCGTGGATCCCGCCACCAGAGACTACATCATCCACACCATCCTCACCAACTTCAACCCGGACTCCACTCTGCTCATCTCCACCCACCTCATTGCCGACGTGGAGCGCATCCTGGACGACGTGGTGTTCATCAGCCGTGGCCAACTGGTGCTGCACCAGTCCGTGGACCAGATCCGGCAGGAGCGTGGCTGCAGCGTAGACGATCTGTTTCGGGAGGTGTTCCGTTATGCTGAGTAAATTGCTGAAATATGAGCTTCGGGCCTCCGGCCGCATCCTGCTGCCGGTTTATGCCCTGCTGCTGGCCTCCGCCGGCTGCTGCAGCCTGTTTTATAAGCTGGCGGCAGACCATCCTTACCGTACCGGCGCCGCCTCCGTCCTGATGGGGCTGCTGATGATGGCGTTCTGGATCTTCGTAGTGGCCACCGGCGCCATCACGGCGCTGCTGATGATCTATCGGTTCTATAAGAACTACATGACCGACGAGGGCTACCTGATGTTCACCCTGCCGGTAAACCGGCACCAGCTCATCTGGGCCAAGCTGCTGTCCGCCCTACTCTATACCGCCGCCAGCGCCGTGGCCGTAACGCTGTCCATTCTGCTGGTGCTGCTGCCCATTGCAGACTGGTCCGGCTTCTGGGGCGATCTGGGAGAACTTCTCTCCTCCATCACGGAGTCCCTCCATTTCGGCGTTCCCGGTCCGCTGCTGCTCCTGTGGATCGCCGTGCTGGCCATCCTGACGGTATTCTCCGGATTCCTCATGGTCTATGCCGCCATCGCTCTAGGCCACAGCTTCTCCAATCACAAGATCCTGCTGTCGGTGGTGTTCTTCATCGCCTTCTCGCTGGCCATGCAGGCGGCGGGACTGTCCTCCTTCGCCTTCCAGCTGACGGTCGGTGAGCAGATCATCGAGACCAGCGGCAGCGCCGCCTCCCTTCTGGACGGCACTCGGTTCCTGGTCATCGACTCCATCGAAACGCTGGTGGCCTGCGGCGTGTTCTACACGCTGACGTGGTACAGCCTGCAAAAGCGCCTGAACCTCCAGTAAGGCTCATCTCTGGACAAGA
>OLSL01002209.1_pt1 | contig 16217 bp, 12 predicted proteins | sample 1672511 | NCBI WGS metagenome assembly OLSL01 (sample SAMEA3136694, study PRJEB25190) | human gut metagenome | biome: human gut; feature: human-associated habitat; material: faeces | place: Austria | collected 2013
CGGTAATTTTACCGGTAATATTACCGCAAGTGATATTATAATATATATAAATATAATATAACCAATCAGTATAAATACTGATCGGTTTGAAGCGTAAAAAACGCAATTTTACTATCCTGCAAGGTCCGTTTCCGGAATACCGCGGGTTTGCTTCCGAAATACCGTGAGTTTACTCCCGAAATGCCGTGTGTTTGTCATGAAAACGCCCGGCATTTGTGTTTGAAATGCCTGGCATTTCAGGAGCAAACTCACGGCATTTTCTTTTTAAATAATTCACTTTTCAAAAACAAACTACAGGTTATTCATTTTTAGATATTTCGCTTGACGCTATCTTTATTGTTAAATGGATTTTTTATTATTGATGCTCTGTTTTTTTACTTGATATTTCTAATCTGTATAGTTGATGTTTTTATCCTATTCTTTTTATTTTCTTGTTTATTTCCCCTTGGCTCTATAATGGGAAGGGTTTATATTTGACATTATATTTTCATATTATTGTCATATTTTTGGTAAAAAAGGACTTTTTTACTGTATCCTATGCAGAATTTGTTTCGGGTCTTTATTTATGTGTATTTTATTTTATAATTTTATGCACTTATTTTAAAAAAACAGAAAAACAGTTCAATAAAAACAATTGTAAGATATTTAATATTTTTCAGTATGACAATTAAAAGTGCAATCGGATTTCTATCCTTGTTTATCGTTCTTCAGGCTTGTGAAAGTAAATTTGCTGAATTGCCGCAGGGTAATCAGGCTGCGGAAGCCACATTTACATCTGTCATAGATGATAGGGTGATGTCGAGAGCGGTCAATGCTTCGTGGGAAGCGAATGATGTGATCGGTCTTTTTATGCTCGACAATGCCGATAAAAAGGTCCTTAAAGCCAATGCGGCGTATGTCACCGCACGAGGTGACGGCAATTTCGTGGGCAAAACGGGCAATGCCGTTTATTATCCGGAAGACGGAACGGCGGTGGATTTCATTGCTTATTATCCGTATGATGAGCAAGTGACGGATCATACCCGGTATGTCCTTGATGTGACAGACCAGAGCCGTCAGCAGGATATAGACCTGATGGCAGCTGTTAACCTGACAGGCAGAACTGCGACGTCCCCTACCGGCAATCTTCAATTCCGCCATTTGCTGGCAAAACTGGTGCTGAATCTGAGCAGTGCCGACGGCAGTTCGCTAACGGGCATCAAAGCAACGGTGCAGCCACTGATAAGCAAGGCTACCATAGACCTTTCGAAAGAGAGTGATAACATTGAATTGGGAAATGAAGAAAAAGCTGTTTCCATGTGCGTCAATAAAGAGTGTACGCAGGCGGATGCTGTGCTGATACCGCAATCCTTTGAAGGAAAACTGAAAATTACATTATCCATCAACGGGAAAGATAAGGAGATTGAAACAAATGTAGCGGGAAATATTGAGGCAGGAGAAAGGTATACGCTTAATTTGAAAATCAGTAATACAGGGGGAAATACAACGGTAGACCCTGAAGCGCCTAAGTATGCCAAGTGGTTTGAGACGCCGGTTATAACGAAGGCACAGATGGAAAATCATGATTTGATGTATGTTACTCATAATACGAAGCAAAAATATAAGGGTACTGCCCGACCGGATATGGAGGGACAGATGATACGTAATTATAGTATGCTGTATGATAAAAAGATGAAGATGGCACATTGGGTGGCTTATCCTTTGCATCGGTACTATACCGAGAAAAATGTAACGCGAAAGGATAAATGGGTTTCTGATCCTCTTGTGAGGGAGAATGAATTTCAAGCTGTGGTTTCAAAATCCTATGAGGGGGAGATTTATAGAAGAGGACATCAAATACCGAGTAATGACCGTGTAGCTACCATGGAGATGAATAATCAGACATTTTATTTTACCAATCAGACTCCGCAAAGGCAAAACAAATTTAACGGAGCTATTTGGATGAATTTGGAACATAGAATTAATAGTTGGTCTACAGCTTCGGATACAGTTTATGTTGTGACCGGTGCAGTACCGCCTTCAGATGATGCTACTTGGATAAAAGAAAAATCTATAAAGGATAATGATGGCAAGGATATTCCCATTCCGTCTTATTATTTTAAGGCTGTGGCGCGTAAGATAGGCGGCAAGTATCATACGATTGCTTTCTGGATGCAACATAGGGACTATACAGATTCTCAATCCTATATGAAATATGCGGTTTCCGTCAGTGACTTGGAAAAGAATACCGGGTTTGAGTTCTTCCCGGGACTTGATAAGAGCACAAAGAGCCAATTGGATTTATCCAAATGGCAGTAATCCTACTGTACAAAGGTACTCAATTAAGACAACATAAAAACAAAACCAATCTCAAAAACAAATCATTATGAGAGTCAGTAATTTATTGATTATGGGCGCATTGTCAGCCCTTGTTTTTACGGGATGTACTAACAATGATGACAATAGTGAATGGTTGGACAGTAACAGCGTTACTTTCAATTCCCGCATTGACGGCCTGCAGACCAAAGCTTCCAAAGACGTTTGGAGCAATGGTGATGAAGTAGGTATCTTTATGACGACGCAAACTGCTGAATTTGCCAACAAGAAATATGTTGCATCGGACGGCGGTACGCTTACGGCTGCTCCGGGACAGACATTGAGGTATCCGGAAGCTGAAACTTGCCATATCCAGGGGCGTAGATGCCCAGCTGACAGAGGATATCGAGATCACCCAAACTCTGTATGTTGAGAGATCTATGACCATCGACCTGAACGGCCATGTGCTCAAGATGACCGGTGACGGCAGTGTGCTCCGGGTGGAGGAAGGCCCGCACCCTGTGACCCTGACCATCACGGACAGCCGTCCCCAAAATCCGCATACAGAACCCTATGTGGGTTTGCCCGCCGGCGGTGTCATCACCGGCGGAAAGGGAACGGACGCGGGGGGGAGTGTTCGCTCGGTTGGGGGAGCCGTATTCCTGGAGAATGGTACAACGCTGGAGCTGGAGGGCGGCACGCTTACCGGAAACAGCAGTCACGGCAGTGTCTTTATCAATGGTGCGACCTTCGTAATGACCGGCGGCACGATCACCGGAGAAACTGTCGGCGTACATAATAATGTGGGGACCTTCACAATGACCGGCGGCCGCATCACAGGGTGCAGTGACCGGGGCGTATATGTGTACAATGGGAATATGACCATGTCCGGCACGGCGTATATCGGTGAAAATCCGAATGCCAGAAGAGAAGATATTTACGTATATGAGTCGGACCATAAACATACCGACTTGTCCGTTACCGGTGGTACCATTGCGGGAAAGGTGCGTATCGTATTCCTCGAGAGCTTAGGTCCGACAAAGGAGAACTTGAAAGCGGCGGCCAATTCCGTTGTGAAAGAGCAGGGGGTGTTTGACGGGCATATCAAAGTGGAAAAAGGTACCAGCGGCACTTGCGTGGACTACAACAGCGTCAATTTTATTGACGAGGTCGCCAAGACAAGGACCCTAAAGCTTGTTTTACAGCCTAATGCAGTTGAGGAGCCGGAAACTCCCGCCACAGTAAATGGCCGGGAATTTATGTACTGGACGAAAGAGGGCGTTTCCGAAGCGTGGGATTTTAGCACCGAAATAAAAGGGCCGCTGACGCTGTATGCCGTGCGGACACCGGCCTCCTCCTCCGGCTATTACTACTACCCCACCACCGATACTAAGGCCGACGATGCCAAGGGTTCTCCCAAGACCGCCGACCCCGGCGTAGCCCTCTACGCCGCCCTGTCGCTCCTGTCCCTGACCGGGCTGACCTGCACCGCCAAAAAGAGATAAACAAAGCCAAAAGAAGCGCCCCCGGGCGAAAAAAGCCTTCCCCCTGGGGGGTTCGCGGTATTGAATGACAGGCCGGTGGCGTGTCAGACCCGCGGACCGACCCGCAGGGAGACAGGTGGCGCGGCGAAGCCGTGGCAGATGAGGCGTCGCCGCGCAGCGGCGTAAGCGCGCATTATTTGTCTCCGCCGGGGATAGTTTCGCGCCCGCAGGCAGTGTCCCCCCAATACCACGGCGGCGTCAGCCGCCACCTACCCATTGCGGTGCTTCGCGCCGCAATGGGCGCGATTTGATAATCGCCAAAAACGACCAGCGTACCAGCCCCTACCCTCACTGCTGTCAGCGGCAGCGGCGCAAGAGGTACAAGCAGTCCCCTGAACCGACAACAATGTCACCCACCGCACCAATTCCGCGAGATCAGCACCGCCAAATTTGCACTTGCCCGCCCCGCGCCAAGGGACCCTTAGACCGTAGGTCTAAGCGGTTTTCTTTGGTAACTTTCTTTTGACAACAAAAGAAAGTTACTCGTGCCGGGGCACGAAACGCCCATCCCCCGCCCGCAGGCGCGAAATTATCCCCGTCGGAGACAGATAATGCACTCGCCGCCGGAGCACGAAGCTCCCCATCCCGGCACACAAAAAAACAGCCCTCCGGCCACCGCCGGAGGGCTGTTTTTCACAGATGATATTCCTGCTTGTACTCCTCGTAGTACCGCGCGAAGGAACTGGACTTCATGGCCCGGACACTGTTCAGATACTCGTGGGTGTCGAAGGAGTCGGACTCCAGCTCGATAATGGCCACGGCGATGTTGGAGCAGTGGTCCGCCACGCGCTCGTAGTTGGTCAGCAGGTCGTTGAACACGAACCCCTGGTTCAGCGTGCAGCTGCCGGACTGCAATCGGTCCACGTGGTGGGACTTCATCTCGTCGCACAGGCCGTCGATGATCTCCTCCAGCGGCTCCACCCGGGCGGCCCGCTGGGGATCGTTTTCCACAAAGGCGCCCACGGCGACGGACAATATCTCCCGGACGGCGGACTCTATCACGTCCAGCTCATGACAGGCCTCAGGGGAGAATTGCAGATCCTTGTCGTGTATCTCCTTGGCGGCCTCCGAAATGTTCAGTGCGTGGTCGGAGATACGCTCAAAGTCGGAGATGGTGTGCAGGTATTTGCTGACCTCCTCGCTCTGGGATTGAGACAGGGACTTGCTGGTGATCTTCATCAGATAGGTGCCCAGCTTGTCCTCGTAGCGGTCGATAACGGACTCTGTTTCACCCACCATGCGGAAATCCTTGTCGGACCAGCGGTTCCGCAGGCCAACGGCCATCAGCAGGTTGCCCTCGGCCCGTTCGGCCATGGAGTTGGTCACCAGCCGGCTCTGCTCGATGGACAGCGCCGGGTGCTGCAAAAAGCGCTCCTCCAGCCGGTCCATCTCCTGTTCCTCGGCGGCGGAGCCGTCGTCGGGGAACAGCAGCTCCACCATGTGCTCCATCAGCCCAATGCAGGGCAGCAGCACGATCACGGTGGCCAGGCGGAACAGGGTGTTCATCAGTGCGATGGACACAGAGGACATGACCGCGTCCAAAAAGGTGAAGTGGATAATGGCGTTGGCGCCGTAGAACAGCAGCGCCCAGATCAGCACGCCCAGCACGTCGATCAGCAGATAGATAAAGGCGGTGCGCTTGCCGTTGAGGTTGGCGCCCAGGGCGGACAGCAGCACAGGCACCGCTGCGCCGATGGCGATGCCCATGACGATGGGCAGAGCCACCTCAAAGGTGACAGCGCCGGTAATGGCCAGCGCCTGCAAAATACCCACCGCGGCGGAGGCGCTCTGCAAAACGCTGGTGAACGCCAGACCCACCAGAATACCTAAAATGGGGTTGGAGAAGCTGGTCAGGATGCGGATAAAGGCCTCGCTCTCCCGCAGGGGGGACACCGCGCCGGACATGGCGGACATACCGTACATCAGCACCGCGAAGCCCAGCAGGATCTCGCCCACATAGCGGTTGCTGGTCTTGCCGGTGAACATCCGCAGGATGATGCCGACCACGGCCACGATGCCGGTAAGCACCTCGGTGCTCAGCAGCTGTACCACGCCGCTGCCGCCCTCCAGGGAAGACAGGCACAGGATCCACCCGGTGACGCTGGTGCCCAGTATGGCGCCCATGATCACGCCGATGGCCTGCTTGACCTTCATCATGCCGGAGTTGACGAAGCCCACCACCATCACAGAGGTGGCGGAGGAGGACTGGATCACGGCGGTGACGCCGGTGCCCAGCAGCACGCCCTTCAGCGGTGTGCTGCTCAGCTTATAGAGCACCAGCTCCAGGCGGCTGCCGGCGACCTTTTTCAGGCCCTCGCCCATCAGGGACATACCGAACAAAAACAGTGCGATACCGCCCAGCAGCGATATGACGTCTGCAACGCTCATGGCCCATTTCCTCCCATGATAAAATCTTCTTATAGGTAGTATAACAGGTACAGGTGGTATTTGTCGACTGAAACTGAAAAAAAGCCGGTAGAAATTTTAGGCATTTCTTAAACCGCCCTTGTGCGCCTTGTCAAAGAGGGAAACTTCGGGTATAATGACAGTTACAAAAAAAGCACAGTAAGGATACAATAAGGTATACAATGAAGTAAAGTGAAGGAACGTATATGTTTAAGCATTGTGTCATCGTTTTTTTCGTCTCCATGGTGCCGTTGATCGAGCTGCGGGGCGCGATCCCCTACGGCGTGGCTTTCGATCTGCCCCTGTGGCTGACGTATCTGATCGCCATCGCGGGCAATATGCTGCCGGTTCCCATCATTTATTTTTTTGCACGAAAAGTGCTTGTATGGGGGAAAGATAAGAGGTATATCGGAAAATTTTTCACCTTTTGCCTGGAAAAAGGGGAGAAAGCCGGGCGTAAGCTCCAGGCCAAAGCCGGCCGCGGACTGTACTGGGCGCTGCTGCTGTTTGTGGGCATTCCCCTGCCGGGCACCGGCGCCTGGACGGGCACTCTGGCCGCCAGCCTGCTTGATATGGATTTCAAAAAAAGCACCCTCGCCTGCGCCGCCGGCGTCCTCCTGGCCGGTGCCATCATGGGCGGCTTGAGCCTGTTGGGCGTCAGTGCTTTCGGCGGGTAAATTTGTCTTGCAATCGCCGGCCATTTACGGTATAATGTGCGGGTAATATCTGCCGGTGTGATGGAATTGGTAGACGTAGTGGACTCAAAATCCACCGCTGGCGACAGCGTACCGGTTCGAGTCCGGTCACCGGCACCAAAAAAGAGACATCCGTGAGGATGTCTCTTTTTTTGCCGCTGATAGAAGGGCATATACGAATTTGGCAAAAATTACCAATATATCAATAACTGCTTGACATTTCGCTGTAAGAATATATAATAGATACACGAACCAGCAGTGGTACCGCTGCTCTTTGTTTCAATTGTGCATTGAAACAAAGAGCAGTGGTACCGCTGCTCTTTGTTTCAATTGTGCATTGAAACAAAGAGGTCTGTACAATGGGAAAGGAGGAGAAAATGAGGAGGATAAGCTGTTTTTTACTAATGCTTGCCCTGCTGCTGACAACGGCCGTTGTTGCGTGGGGGACAGTGCCGACTGATGGGGAGGTGACTCCGGGTTTGGTGAATGTGTCTCGATCCAAGACAGCCACCGTACTGGATAAGGACTATCGGTCCACCGTTACGTTGTCGCTTCCCAGCGCAGAGGAAAAACTGGCCAGCGATGTGGTCTTTGTGCTGGACAAATCTACAAGCGCAGAATTGGAGAATAAGGCGTTAGCGCTTCTTGCCGACCTGAAGAAAGAGGTGGCGGAACGCGGTGTGATGGTCAAGGTCGGCGTTGTTATTTTCAATCGGGAGGCAAATGTTGCGTTCCCGCTTACGGAGCTTACAGAGGGAAACTATACTACCATTGCGGCTGCGATAAGGAAAACTATATCCAGCGGCAGCAATACGCATGCGGGACTTCTTGCGGGCAAGAAAATGCTCGATGGCGATACGGCGGTCGAGCCGCACCGCAAGCATCTGATATTTGTCAGTGACGGCGTTACCTATCAGTTCTGCAAGGAGGATGATCATACTACCCCGTATACGCGCAGCTTTGATGACAGCCTAAACTCGGATGGTCGTAACCAGTGCGGTACGCTAAGTGAGTTGAACGTGCAGTACGAAGGGGTAGAAACGTCTATTCCCAAGGGCAGCATCGATAACTGGATGAGTGATATTGCCGGAAGAATGAGGACGGACAATGACAACGAGGATTGGGACTATCAATATACTGGGCAGGCTCCGACCGAAAATAGCAAACTGCTGAAGAACAAGAAAAACGTTTCAAATGTGGAGAAAGCCCTGCACCTGACAGAGAGTACCTACAAAGCGATGCAGGAGAGTGGCTATCAGTGCCATGCCGTGTTGGCAAGGGAAATACGGCAGTGGGGTACCGCCTTTATGAACAGACTGGCGGGAGGGAGAGCAGTCGCTTTTGACTCAATCCAACATAAAGTCCTCTACGCTGTTGATAAGGGTTCCGCTGTGGCGGATACTGTCGGCAAGAGTTTCGATCTCGTTCCCGGCACGTTTTGTCTCACCGTTGGCGGGCAAGAACTGCAATATAAGCAGGATGGAAATGTGACCTACTTCGGCGGCGACCAGAATGAGAGTAATTACCGCTTCAAGATAGAGTACAACGGTGCCGCCGACAGCTTCACATGGGAAATCAACGAACCGGTCTCCAACTTTGCCCCGGTCAAGCTTTCCTACACTGTAAAGCTCGCCGGTACGCCCGCCGCCGGCACCCACGGTGTGATGGATCTGAATGGGGACGGTTATGTGGATGACACCACCACACACGTAGACGTGTCAAAGGCGCTTTATACCAATGAGAGCGCGATCTTGACACCGGTAGCCACAGACGGTGAGCAGGGTGAGGCTCTGGAGTTCCCCAAGCCCTCCGTGTCCTACACGGCGGCCGCCTATTACTACAGCGAGCCCCCTGCACCTGTGAAAAGGACGGTCAGCCCCACGACCTTTGACGCGGGAATTGCCGTATACGCTGAGGTCGCCGCCCTGTCGCTGGCCGGCGCGGTAAAGCTGTGCGGGAGGCGTGGCCGCCGCGATGCCTAAGAGGATATCCCTCCCACGGCTGATGTCTTCCACCCTGCACCGGCAGGGGAATACAGAGAGCACCCCGAAAGGGGTGCTCTCTGCGTCCGGCATTAATTTGCTGTTTATTTACGATTTTCCCTCTACCAAAGCAGTGCAAGATGTGGTATGATATTTAAGTAAGAGTATGACCCGGAGGGAGGTGCTGCTGTATGCGGCGTTTTAAACGGTATATCTGCCTGGTCGGGCTGCTGGCGCTGCTGGCAGCGGCATTGACTGGCTGCGGTTTTTCTGACGATTCGGTGGAGGAACTGTTTACCCTGCCGCGAATGGCGGAGGAGTACACCGGCCTGACCCAAGAGCTGGAGGCACTGATCACACAGGGTTATGAGTATGCCTCGCCTACCGGTGGGCGGAATATCCAGTCGGTGCAGATGGCTGACTTGGACGGCGACGGACAGCAGGAGGCTCTGGCCTTTTTCCGCATGAGCAGCGACGAAAAGCCGCTGAAGATATTTGTATTTAAGATCGAGGGCGACAGCTATGCCCGCTACTGCACCATCGAGAGCAGCGGCACCGCCATCGACAGCGTATACTATCAGGACCTGAACGGCGACGGCCGGCGTGAGCTGATCGTGGGCTGGCGTATCAGCGCCGAGGTGCAGACCGTGGCGGTGTACACCGTGGCGCGGGAGCCAGTGGCGCTGATGTCCAGCGGCTACACGCGCTTTACCATACAGGATCTGAATGGTGACGGTATCCCCAGCCTGCTGGTGCTTCGCACCGACGCGGACAGCCAGCCGGTGGCGGAGTTCTACGGCTGGCAGGATGAGCAGATGGGCGTGGCCTACCGCTGCGTGCTGTCCAGCACCATGGCTTCGGTGAACAGGGGTAGTCTGGTCAGCGGTCGGCTGGATGCCGACACGCCGGCGCTGTATATCACCGGTGTGGACGAGCAGGGTATGGCCGCCACGGATATTCTGGTGTTCCGCCAGGATCTGGGACTGGTGAATCTGGCACTCAGCGGCAGCAGCACCGGTGTGTCCAACGCCGTGTTCCCCTATCGTCAGCTGCTGCCCCAGGATATCAACGGCGACGGGATCATCGAGCTGCCCAGTCCGGACACCAGTTGGACAGCGGAGCAGACGGACGGTCTGGTCAGTTGGCTTTGCTGCAACGGCGACGGGCAGTTGTCCACCGTGGCCAAGACGTACCACAGCCTGTCCTGCGGGTGGTATTTCACCATACCGGAGAGCTGGTGGGACTGGAGCGTGGAGACCGCCACCACCAGCATCAGCAATGAAAATCAGTTCAGCCTGGCGATCAACGGGGATCCGGTGCTGAGCCTGTACACCATCACCGGCGAGAACCGGGAGAACCGCGGCCGCATGGGCAAGAGGGTGCTGCTGCGCCGCCAGACAGCCACCATCTACGCCGGTGAGCTGAATGACGCGGCGGCCTATTACGGCATGGATGAGGATCTGCTGCGCCGTAGCTTCAGCCTCATCGTAGGCAGCTGGAGCAACTGACAAGGAGGGACTGCCATGAAAAAGGTACTGGTACTGGAGGACGAGTCCAGCATCCGCAGCTTTATCGTTATCAATCTCCGCCGCGCCGGCTACGAGGTGGTGGAGGCGGAAACAGGCGAGGAGGCACTGGAAAAGCTGAAGATCCACAGCGATGTCCGGGTGGCGTTGCTGGATATTATGCTGCCCGGTATCGATGGGTTTGAGGTTTGCCGCCGTATCCGCGCCACCAACGCTGCCATCGGCATCATTATGCTTACCGCACGGTCCCAGGAAATGGACAAGGTGACGGGGCTGATGACCGGTGCGGACGACTATGTGACAAAGCCCTTCTCTCCGGCGGAACTGACTGCCCGCGTGGATGCGCTGATGCGCCGATCCGGCGGCGGTGTCGTGGACGCTGGTGAGATCGACCAGCCGCCCTTCCTGCTGAACACCCGCAACCGTACTCTGGAGAAGAACGGTCAGCGGATCAAGCTCACCCAGGTGGAGTACGCCATCATGAAGATGTTTATGGAGAACCCCGGCAAGGCGCTCTCCCGCGAGGAGATCCTGGACTTGGTCTGGGGCCACGACTATTTCGGCGAGCTCAAGATCGTGGACGTGAATATCCGGCGCCTGCGGCTGAAGATCGAGGACAATGCCACGAACCCAACCTATATTACGACGATCTGGGGTTTCGGCTACAAATGGGGGCTGTGACAGCAGAGCTTTTCCACCAGTACTTCGTTGCAGCGGCTTGACGTACACACAGTACGCCTGCGCCGCTGTGGCTCGTCCTGGCAAAAAGGTCTCTCGCTGTCAGGCTTTGCGCCGCGCCCGTGGGTGCGCTATGCCTTATTTTGCGATGAAAGGAGATGAACGCCTTGGCAGGAAAGAAGCATAAGGTGCAGGGCCTGCGCCGCCGGTGGCTCACCGGCAGCATGGGGCCGGTGCTGGTCATATTGCTGCTGGTGGGTGTGCTCATCTCCGTGGGTTTTGCCAGCAATTACTACAACAGCGCGCGCTCTACCCTGCGGGCGAAGGCCGCGGCGGGTGCGGACTATTTCAACACCTATGTGATGACCAGCTATCGGGAGTATTACCGCAGCGCTACGATCTACGCTGCTGCCTTTGACGACAGCGACAAGATCGAACTGCAGTTCCTTAACAGTTCCGGCCGCGTGGAGGTCACGACCCGGGGCGTCACCACCGGCACCTACCCCAGCACGCCGGAAATACTGCGGGCGCTGGAAAGCGGCACGGTGCAGGACTACATCGGCCGTGACAGCGTCACCGGGGAGCGCATCCTGGCGGTGTCCGGCCTGCTGAAGTTCAACGGCCAGGTGGTGGGCGTTATGCGCTACGTTACCGCCATCGGGAACATCGACCGGCAGGTGCTGCTGACGGTCCTGCTGGTGGCCGGCGTCATGCTGGCGGTGGTAGGATTGATCGTCATGTCCAGTATGATCTTCATCAACAATGTGGTGGCCCCCGTGTCCGCCGTGTCAGAGGCGGCCAAGCGTATCTCCGGCGGCAGCTACGGCGTGCAGATACCCAACAAGTACTCCGACGAAATGGGCGAGCTGGTGGACAACATCAACGATATGTCCCGCAAGATCGGCGAGAGCGAACGAATGAAATCCGAGTTTATCTCCTCGGTGTCTCATGAGCTGCGGACACCGCTGACGGCAATCAACGGCTGGGGTGAAACGCTGCTGGCAGACGAGTCCAACGACGTGCAGCAGATCAAGCGCGGCGTGCAGATCATGGTGAAGGAGTCCCGTCGCCTGACCAATATGGTGGAGGAGCTGCTGCAATTTTCCCGCCTGGAGGATGGGCGCTTCACCCTGCAGGTGGAGGACACCGATCTGCAGGCGGAACTGGAGGACGCGGTGTACAGCTATCGGGAGCTGTTTCGTCAGGACGGCATTGCCCTGGAGTATTCCAGTGATCGGGCGGAGTACGGCGAGGTCATCTCCGGCGACCCGGAACGCTTGAAGCAGGTGTTCTGCAATCTGCTGGACAATGCGGCCAAGCACGGCGGCAGCGGCAAGCGCATCGCTGTGCATCTGGGCCAGCAGGAAGGGGAGTACGTGATCACCATCCGGGACTTCGGCCCCGGCATACCGGAAGCGGAACTGCCTTATGTGAAGCAGAAGTTCTACAAGGGGTCCTCCAAGGCTCGGGGCAGCGGAATCGGTCTGGCGGTCTGCGACGAGATCGTCCAGCGCCACGGCGGACGACTGGACATCGCCAACGCCGAGGGCGGCGGCACCGTAGTTACGGTGTATTTGCCGCTGAAAAAGCAGGCGGAACAGGAATTGTAAAAAAACAGAAAAACTCGAACAAGTGTTGCATTTTATTGCGAGCTGTGCTATGCTTGCGTCAGAAAGGAATTCAGCAGACCTATGGAAAAGAAAAAGGGCGCTTTCCGTACCAGTATCGGCGGACAGGCGCTGATCGAGGGAATACTTATGCGCGGCCCGGAGAAGGACGCAATTGTGGTCCGTTCACCGGAGGGCCTGGTCACCAAGGTCACCCAGCGCAAATTTGTCAAGGCCAACTACCCCATTCTGGGCGTTCCCATCCTGCGGGGCGCGGTGACGTTCATCGGCTCCATGATCACCGGCGTCAAGGCGCTGATGTTCTCGGCAGATTACTTCCCGGAGGACGAGAATGCCAAGCCGGACAAGCTGGAGGAATGGCTCAACAAGCACGTGCCGGCGGAGAAACTGCAATCGCTGCTGGTGGGCTTTTCAGTGGTGCTGAGCATCGGTCTCATGCTGGTGCTGTTTATGCTGCTGCCTACATTTCTGGCGGGGCTGTTCCACGCCACAAGCCCAGCGATCCACAATTTGATCGAGGGCGTGGTCAAGATCCTGGTGCTGCTGGCGTATATGATCCTCTGCTCCAGACAGAAGGACGTATACCGGGTGTTCTGCTACCACGGTGCGGAGCACAAGACCATTTTCTGCTATGAGGCGGGATTGCCGCTGACGGTGGAGAACGTTCGTATCCAGCCCCGGCACCACCCCCGCTGCGGTACCAGCTTCCTGTTTGTGGTCATCATCGTGTCCATCATCGTCTCCAGCCTGGTGTTCCCCTACATCAACTGGCAGAGCGTGTGGGTCCGTGTGGGCGTGAAGCTGCTGCTGCTGGTGCCCGTGGTGGGCATCACCTATGAGTTCAACCGCATGGTGGGGGCGCACGACAATGCGCTGACGCGCGTCCTCTCCGCCCCCGGTATGTGGCTGCAGAACTTTACGACCCACGAGCCGGACGACAGCATGATCGAGGTAGCCATCGAGGCCATGAAGCTGGTCATCCCGGAGGAGAAGGGTACCGACACCTGGTAAGCCGGGGTCGCGCGACGGGGCGCAAAACAGCGGAGAGCACCGAAAAATACCGAAGAAAGTGAAAACGGTACGTATTATGGCGATCACATATAACAATTTGTATTTGGACGTGCGGCAGCAATTCCTGCGGGCAGGACTGCCCGATCCCACGCTGGAGTCCCGGGAGTTGGTATGCTGCGCCTCCGGGAAGAGCCGCGAGGCACTGAGCCGGGATGGCCGGCTGTACGTGCCGGAGTCGGTGGAACAGCAGGTGCGCCGCCTGGCGGAGCGCCATCTGGCCGGTGAGCCGGTGGCGTACCTGATCGGCGAGTGGGAGTTCTACGGCCTGCCGCTGGATATCTCTGAGAGCGTGCTGATCCCCCGGCCGGACACCGAGGTATTGGTGGATCGGGCGCTGACGTACCTGAAGACCGTGGCCGAGCCCCGGGTGCTGGACCTGTGTGCAGGCTCGGGCTGTATCGGTCTGGCCCTGGCCAAAAACGCGCCGGAGAGCCATGTGGTGTTGGGCGAGCTGGACGAGGGCGCACTGCGTATCTGCCGCCAGAACATCCGCCGCAATGACCTGACCGGGCGGGTGGTGTCCCTGCAGCTGGACGCGCGGGAGAAGCCGCCGGCCCATCTGGGGGAGTTTGACTGCATCGTGTCCAATCCGCCCTATATCCCGGATGGAGATATCGCGGGGCTGGACGCGTCTGTGCGGGACTACGAGCCGCATCTGGCATTGCGGGGCGGCACGGATGGACTGGACTTCTATCGAGCGATCGCCGGACACTGGACGACAGCGCTCCGCGTGGGCGGGCGGCTGCTGTTCGAGGTGGGTATCGGCCAGGCGGACGAGGTGCTGCGGATCATGCGGAGCGTGGGCTTCGGCGACCTGGAGATCACCCCGGATCTGAACGGTATTCCCCGGGTGGTAGAGGGTGTGCTGTGCTCGGAGCTTTGACAGCGTATGTTGACTGTCCGTTTTTTGGGACAGTTGGGGAGATATCTTAGATACATCAGAACTTGAGGAGGACGGAACTATGGCAGTCAAAAAAGAACCTGTCGCCCCGGCACCGGTGGTATCCGACAAAAAGAAGGCGCTGGAGACGGCCATGCAGCAGATCGAGAAGATGTACGGCAAGGGGTCGATCATGCGCTATGGTGCGGAGAGTACGCTGAATGTGGAGTCCATTCCTACCGGCTCACTGTCGCTGGATCTGGCGCTGGGTATCGGCGGCCTGCCCCGGGGCCGTATTGTGGAGATCTACGGACCGGAGTCCTCCGGTAAGACCACGCTGGCACTGCACGTGCTGGCCGAGGCTCAGAAAATGGGCGGAGAGGTAGCCTTTGTGGATGCGGAGCACGCTCTGGACCCCACCTATGCCAAGGCGCTGGGCGTTAACGTGGAGGATATGCTGATCTCCCAGCCGGACACCGGCGAGCAGGCGCTGGAGATCACCGAGGCCCTGGTCCGCAGCGGCGCCATCGACGTAGTGGTGGTGGACTCCGTGGCGGCGCTGGTGCCCCGGGCGGAGATCGAGGGCGAGATGGGTGACAGCTTTGTGGGCCTGCATGCCCGACTGATGAGCCAGGCGCTGCGCAAGCTGACGGGTATCATCAACAAGACCAATTCCATCGTTATCTTCATCAACCAGCTGCGCGAGAAGGTGGGCGTCATGTATGGCAACCCGGAGGTCACCACCGGCGGTCGTGCACTGAAGTTCTATGCCTCCGTCCGCATTGACGTGCGCCGTATCGAGACGCTGAAGTCCGGCGGCGAGGTCATCGGCAACCGTACCCGGGCCAAGGTGGTGAAGAACAAGGTGGCGCCTCCGTTCCGTGAGGCGGAGTTCGATATCATGTATGGTGAGGGCATCAGCAAGCTGGGCGATCTGCTGGATCTGGCGGTGAAGCTGGACCTGGTGCAGAAGAGTGGTTCCTGGTTCAATATGGGTGAGCTGCGCCTGGGACAGGGCCGTGATGCTGCCAAGCAGTACTTCCGCGACCATCCGGACGAGGCGGATAAGTTGGAGACGGCGGTGCGGGAGAACTTCCACAAGCTGATGGGCAGCCAGTCCCGGGTAGCGGCCAAGGCCGCCGGACGGGCGGTAGACGTGTCCGCCGACGATTTTGACGACGAAGACTGATGCGGATCGAGCGCATTGAAAAATCAAAGCACAAGCAGGAGCGCGTGCTGGTGTTTCTGGAGGGGGGCGACCTCCTTCGGATCACCGGCGCGGAGCTTCTGCGCTTTGGTTTATACAAAGGTATGGACTTGTCGCCGGCGCTTGTGGTAGAATTACAGGCGGCGGCGCAGCAGTCTCAACTGAAGCAGACCGCGGCGCGGATGGCGTCGGGACGGATGCTGTCCAAAAAAGAGGTACAGCGTCGTTTGACAAAAAAGGGCGCCACGGAGGAGCAGGCTGTAATCTTTATTTTCTGCTTTTAGGATTTTGTTTTCTTCGGTCAA
>OLSL01002214.1_pt1 | contig 16175 bp, 30 predicted proteins | sample 1672511 | NCBI WGS metagenome assembly OLSL01 (sample SAMEA3136694, study PRJEB25190) | human gut metagenome | biome: human gut; feature: human-associated habitat; material: faeces | place: Austria | collected 2013
GTATAAAAAAAATTAAAGAAATAAAAGATGATTATGAAATATATCCTGGACACGGTGAATTGACAACTTTAATACAAGAAAAATTAAATAATCCATATCTTCAGTAGAATAACAATTTATTCTACTTTTTTTATAACATTTTTTTCTTTATCCAATTCAAGATAAAATGTGATATTGAGTTTATATCGATCATTTTTTAATCTTGTTTCTATTAAAAAATAATCTCCCATATCATCAACAGTATACGAAATTGTGTAATTTTCAAGTTCTAAATAATTACTTAATAAAATGCTATTTTGATTTTCGTATTTATAATTTGCAATAAGTATATTTTTAAGTAGTCTTATATCATTCGTTTGTTTTATAGATTGAAAACCTCGACTATTTAGAATTGTCAAATGACATAATGAAAATATATTAAGAGAAAGCATGAGCAATAAAATAAGGGTGATTTGTAGAACATTTCCGTTATTCTTCTTTTTTTTCATAATCACTACCTACAATAAATTGATATTCTTTATTATTACTCATTAAATTTATTTTGATAAATCCATTCGTATTTTCAAAATATACAGAATCAATGTCATGATATAAAATATGGTGTCCAGGTGTAATAACGAGTCGTTTGTTTTGTAGTATTATTTTATGAGAATCGTCATTTTCATCGAGAAAACTTAAACTATCACCATATTCTATATTTTTAGCCGTTATAAGTTCATTACTAAGTGAAAATATTGCATTTTCTAGCGATGTATCGATATATTTTGATTGATTAGAAATTTTTAAAACTTTCACTAGTAATGAACAGTTTAAAACAATAAGTAATGTGATAGATAAACTCAATAATACTTCTACTAATGTAAAGCCTTTTTTAGACATGTCTCTATTCCTTCATCTAAATTAAGTGTATATTCTATTTGTTGTTTCTCTGACTGATAAGTTTCGTATTCTTGATTGACTTTGATGTTTGTTTTTGAATTTGTTACATATAAAGACACTAATAGAATAATAACAGTAGTAAAGATACTAAAAGCAAAAAGACTTTCAACCAAAGTAAAACCTTTTTTATTTAAATTCATAATCACCCGCTCCAAGATGAAAAATAAGGGTATATTTCTTTTTGGGTGCAATGAGATCAATATGATTTGCTTGATTTATATTGCCATCTTTGTTGAAATATATTTCTTTAATATTATTGAAAAAATAATTATTAGGTAAAACTACTCTGTATTTTTTTTGATGATCAATAAAAGATATTTCTTGTTTTGAGACAATTAAACTAACTTTTTCATGACTAATTATTGCCTTACTTTTAGCCTGATTAATAATCATTCCTATTTGTTTTTTTACACATTCATCCGTTATATAAATTGTTTTTGTATTCATAAAAGGGAATGAAAGTACTGACAATGTTAATATAATAGATATTACTAACAACATTTCAATCAAAGTAAATCCTTTATTTTGAAACATAGGCTTCACCATCACTTATTCTTATGGCAAGTCCTGAAGGACAAACAGCTTGTTTTTCCTTTAAATAAGGATGGCTGCCAGAAGTTAATTGAGACATACTAGTTGGTAATTCTCCATGCTCGATTTCATATCGGGCGCGTTAAAACATACTTTTTTATATAAATTCATATTTTAATAGAAAAATGTGGAGAAATCACTCTCCACATAGACATTTTATTTTATATTTCTTTATACCTTTTTATACTTCTTTAATTTAAAATTGCGGAATAATTGCGTAATCAGCTATCACTGCGGAATGTATTTTTGATTTTTTTCTCGGAAAAGAAATCATTTATTACACTATCAAAAATATCTACTGCTTCATCATCCATTTCAGGAGTGAATGTTACATATCTATCTAAGGTTACTTGAACTGAGGCATGACCAAGTCTTCTTGATACTGCTTTGACATTTGTTCCAGCTTCTAGTGCTTTAGTTGCATAGAAGTGTCTCAGTGTATGAAATCTAAATTCCTTGTTGTATGGTTTGAGCTTCTTTTGAATATTTCTTCTAACATAGCTAGGTCGCTTTAGATAACCTTTTGAATCACTACATACATATTTACCCCCTCCAAATGTTTTGCCGTAGAGAAGGGCGAATTTATCCAAATTAGACTTATATTTTTTTAACATTTCTATCAAATCATTAGAAACTTTAATATTTCTAATCGATGTAGGTGTTTTTGTTGCAATTTCATGAATACCACCAATTTCACTTATTTGCTTATTGATATCTAATGTATGATTTTCAAAATCAACATCATCCCATGTTAAACCAAATATTTCAGAGCATCGTGCACCAGTGTAAAGAGCAATGTAGAAAGAAATGTATTCTGGGTCAGTTTCATGGAACAGGGTAGGAATTAGCCTCAAGGTATCTTCATCTGGCAATTCATAATTTAAACATTTATCTTTTTTATATTTTTTCTTCCTGATATAGACATATGGATTATTAGCTATAAATCCTTGATCAAATGCTAAACGAAGCATTTGTCCTAAAACGATATGAACATTTTTCATAATGTATTTAGTTAGGTGTTCAGATGCTTCTGTAATAAAGTTTTGAACCACCATGACATTTACATCTTTTAAATATAAATGTCCTAAACAAGGCTTAATATGATTGTTGTAAACACCTGTATATCCATGCATTGTATTTTCTTTTAATGATTTGTTTGTTGCTTCATTTTTCAACCAATAATCATACAGTTCGTTTACAGTCATTTTATTTTGAAGATTCTGATAGCCCATGCGGTTGTATGCATCTAGCTTGATTTTTAAATTTTCTTTTGCTTCTTTTAAAGTTGCTCCATAAGCATAAATCCTTTTAGGATTTCCATTTTCATTTTTACCAACAACTTCATTCACTTCATATGTATATTTACCATCTTTTTTCTTGATTTTTCTTGCTTTTGACATAAATCACGTCTCCTTTCGTATAATAAAACGCCTATGGTGTAAAACAGGCGTAATATATTTAATTAAGTTTCAATGCTTTTTCTTTTTCAAAAGCTATAATCATTTCAGTTATATCAATCATATCTTCAGGACTGATAGTATGATCAACAGCTAATATTGAATTTTCATAGACATCTATATAAGAATCCAGCAAATCAGGATGATTATCATAAATGTAATCTAGGTTTTTATCGTGGTTGGTATTTTTCATTCTTCAGCTCCTTAGAAATTGAATTAATATCAAATATTAGTTATACTTATATCATAGGTAGGCGATAATAATATGAAAAATATTAAACTCATAAAAGATGCGTTTAAATATGCTATAAAAACGCACTTAAAATTTGTTGTTAAGAAACCTGAATGGTATGTTTTAAGCTTGTGTTTTATTTGTATAGCATATGAATTAAAATCATTAAACTTGCTTTTGTTTGACTTGCTATTAATGGGAATAATAACAAATAAAACTACTTCTTAATGTTTTTTATTGAATCTTTTAATTCAATAAATCTCTTATAAATTTCATTATCTTTTAGAAAATTATCTAGTAGCAGCTTTATTAACGGTAAAGCTACAAGTAATAGTTTATTTGCAATTAACGATATTATTTGTTCCTTTAGTAGAGTATAAATTTGAATTTTTAATGAATAATCAATAAAGTGATTTGCTAGTATTAAAGCTTTATTTAAATTTTCTATCGCTTTTACTGGATCTTTTATAAACGAAGTTGTTTTTAATAAAATATCAAATTTTTTATAATCTAAATCAGGTTTATCGTATTCTTCACCATTTATAGTTGCTTCCATTTCAGCTATGGAAGTATCCTCAGGAAACGGTATATTGAATTCAATGTTTTGAGCTTTGGAAAGTATTTTTTCTTTTTCCTCTTTACTGATTTCTTCAAAATCATCATTGTATAGGTTGTCAAAGATAGAATTAATTGTTTTAATGTTATTATCTAAAATTTTTGTTATAGATGAATAATCAATACCAGCTGTTACCAAATTTGATATGCCTTTTAAATTAGAAGTAGGGTTATTTAATTTGAAATTTATTGATGAGTTGATAGTGTTAGAAATATTTTCTATATACTTATTCGAAAACGAATGATCTATATGCGCATCAGAAATTTTTTTAGAAAGCACATTTGTTAAAGGACTAAATACATCTTCCATTTGTTTTTGTATGCTAGAAACATATTTAGCTGTAAAGCTAGTATTAAAATCAATTTTAGAAAGCTCACTTGCTAAAGTAGCCATACTTGTTAAATTTGAAAAATCAGGATAAGAATTGCTAACCATTTTTTGATATTGTCTAATAGGTTCATAATTTCTTTTTAATTGCTCTTGTAAGTCTTTTAATTGTTTTGATGCGGGATTGCTTACATTTAAGTTTATTATTGGTGTAGATATTTTAGCTATTTGCTTCAACATTTTTTGCTGTTTTTCAATAGTCTTGTTTAATGCATTTATTTTATTTTTATAATGATCATCGGGCATTTATCATTCCTCCTCATCTTCATTTATTAATGGTTCTTGTATAAACACAACAAATTTTGTAGATGTACTTTGATTGTTTTCTTTATCGGAAGATGCATTCTTGATTAATACACATATTTTTTTCCTATAACTATTTTGTTTCAAAAAATCAGTATACTCTATTGTGATAGGAAAATCGTAATAACTTTCCAATGAGCTTAAGCAGTCATAGTCATTTATAATTATATGTAAACTCAATTCAAAGAATTGTTCTGGAAATATACAATCATTTAAATTATTGTTGTGTTGTACACTAATTTTATTAGTTTTAGAAAGAGGACTGTCAAATATAATATTGTTTATTATTGCTTCACCTCGTCCAGAATTTTTAATTTTAACAATTATATCTTTTGTGTAATTTATTTCAAAGCTATGTTCAGTGAAATTGTTTGGGAAAGCGTTTTCTTCAAATGAATTTCCCTCTATTTCCATTGGAATAATAGGGTGAAAAAAAGGTTTATATTGAATTGCCAAATCTTTTTTTCTTTGCGCTTCTTGGTTGTTGAAATCTTTTTGTCTTCTTTCTTCTTGAGTTTTGAAATCTTCCTCTCTCGCTTTTTTTTCATAATTAATTGTCCAAATTACGCCGATTAAGGTAATGCTTCCACCAATTATTGATCCAAAAAAAGAAATCCATGTCTCTTTGTTAGAATCATTAATAAAGCCTAAACCAAAAGGGTTAGGAGTTTCTACAATAAGGTTAATTATAAAAGGGATAAGAAATATAAATAATATTACGAAAATGCAAATTTTTACAAATTGTTTTTTATTTTCTTTGTTTTTCTTTTTCATTCGCATTCCTCCTTTATTGGTTAAATTTATAAATCTAATAGATCTTGTTTCTTTTCCATTTTCTTAATCCTCCTAATTAGTATTGATCTATATGCTTTGTAAACTTATAACTTGCTTCTTCTAAAGCAGAAATCATTCTTTCTAAATTACCATTAGTTGGTTCAGTAAATCCCCAAGCCATAGCTTCTTCATAACTACTAGTAAATGTATCAAAAACAATTTGATGAACATTATTTGGTTTTCCAATTTTTTTGATTTGTGAAAGTCTATTTTTACAACTATTTTTCAAATTTTTGTATTCTAATTTTAATTCTTTTGGTGGAAGCTCCTTGTAGTATATTTTATTCATCAATTCATCACACATTTTTGCATTTTCTCTTAATTCTTCATAGAGTTGATTTTCTTGTTCATTCATAAATTATTCCTCTTTACTTCTTGGTTTTGATTATTTTTTGTATTCGCCATTTTTTCTTGTTTTTTTGTTTTTATCTTCTTCATTTACATAAATATGAACATTTGTTTGATTTTTCTCTTTTAATAAACCTATTATTTCTTGATTTTCTTGCTTTAATTTTTTTATTTCATCATGTAAATCTTCATTTGATGGATTTAATGATTCCAATTTATTGGTTATTTTATCAAGTTTACTATTAATGTCATTCTTAAACTGAATGGTCTCCTCATTACTTTTTCTTGTTTGACGTATAGATCCACCTATGCTAAATAATGAAATACCAAATGCTAAAATAGCAAATCCATTATAAACACCAGAATTATTTTTTACTAAGTGACAAATAAATTCTATAAGGTTACTAATCATAACTATGAAACCAAAAAGGGAAAATAATAGACTGAGCGTAATGAATATATTGCCCAAGTTTTCTTTAATGTACACTTTTATTGATGATAACGAACTTTTTCTGTAGTCATTAATAAAATAGATGATAATAGCAAATGTAAGTATAAGCGTAATTATAGTCACACATAAATCAATAACTGATTTCATTGTTTTAACCTCCTAATCTTCTCACTCAACGAATACCAAATCTTTAACGGTATTCCTTTCTCTTTTACAATAAATTCAATATTTTCTAGTTCTTTTATATTATGTAGCTCTTCGTACATCAGTAGCCTAACAGCAAATTCATTTGCTTCTCTTTCTAAACGAGTTTTATAGACTCGCCTTAGAAAATTAAAACTGATGTCTTTATCAAAATGCAGAACATAGTGTCCCAATTCGTGTGCTATAAGAAAATTTTCATACGCACAATCTAAATCACTTCTTACAAATATGTATCCTTTAGAATCAACAATCATCAGTCTTGAATCTAAAGTCTTTGCTTTGAAATCTTGATACTGGATGGACACATCCAAATAATCAGCAATTTCTTTTACATTTGATGTTTTAAATTCATAAAATAGAGCTTCTATTTTACTGTTTATATTCATCCATAAGCACACTCCCTTAATTAATATTATTTGTGCTTTCTAGATATAATCTTCAATATATCTTTGATATCCAATTTGATAGATTCTACTTCTTTATAATCGTTAGACAATCCAACATATTCTATAAAGACTTTTTGATTGATAATATAATCTATTAGGTCGTCTATCGAACTAAACGAATTATCATTTGTTTCTAATAAAGAATCATAAGAAATATTAAAGTATTCTTTTATCTTTTTTAAAGTGGATAAATCAGGTTCTCTTTGACAATTTTCCCATTTACTAATAGCGCCGTTAGATACCTTTAATTTTTCAGCTAAACCATGTTGTGTTAAATGATGTTTTTCACGTAACTTTTTCAAATTGTAAGAAAAAACAGATATGTTGTTACCTTCCTCTGTGATATTGGCTTTATTTACATCACAACAAAGGTAATCTAAAGATACTTGAAAATAATCAGCAATATTAATTAATCTATCTAAATCAGGAATACGCTTATTATGTTCAAACTGAGATATTGTTGCTTTTGACTCATTAAGATGATAACGAGTATTTAATTCATTAGCTAATTGTTCTTGTGTTAAATTATTTTTTTGCCTTAGGTTTTTTAATTTTAAAGAAAACGAATTATTTGTTGCTATCATTTTTTGTGTCTCTTAGAAACAATTTTCAACATATCAGCAATATCATCTGCCATTTCCATGATTTCATCATCAGACATATTTTCTAAATCATACCCACCAAAATCGGCTACCATTTCTTGTTTTAAAATGAAGCTTAAGGCTTCTTGTGGAGTAGAGAAAGATATGTTTGATTTAGATGTATTTTCCTTTGGTTTGTCGTAAATAGACATATCACTATCAACATCAGTTCTACACATTATGTAATCAAGTGTTACATTGAAGAAATTTGCAATTTTTACCATTTTGTCAATTTCAGGTGTTCGCTTATTGTTTACATATTGAGAGACTGTTGCTTCAGAATCTGAATAACCATACTTTTCATTAAATTTTTCCACAAATTCTTTTTGCGAAAGTCCATTCTTTTTTATTAATTTTTTTATTCTATCTCCCGGTCTATCATAATTCATTTTTAAGCCTCCTAAACAATCTTTTTCTTATATTAAAATTAACATTTTTTATAATAAAAGTAAAAAAGATTAGAGCAAACTTAACAAATATTATAATTTATTATTGACTTTCAATTTGTGTTAAGTTACTATAGTAATGTAAAGTTAACGCAAACGTAAAGAGAGGTGAAACGATGAATGCAAAAATTAACACAAGGAAAATTAAAGCAAGACGTGTTGAGTTAGACATCAAGCAAAAACAGATGTCTGAAATGCTTAAATGCTCCACGGTTACTTATTCTAAAAAGGAACGTGGCATTGTAGATTTTGAAGGCAAGGAATTACTTATGGTTTCTCAGGTATTAAAGATACCAATGGAGGAACTATATATTTTACCCAATACTTAACGCAAACGTTAATTTTCTATCAAGCACAAACATATTTTAACTGATATTTAATAAAGTTTCCTAAAAAGACACTCTATTAAATACAAACATTTGGAGTTTAAAGAAAGGAGAAAAAAACTATGGATGAAACAAGAGAACAATATCTAGAAAGAATTATTAATGGTTCAACAGCTTACATCAATGTCAAAGAAAGAAGAGAAGAAAAAACAACAGAACAAATCATTAATGATTACGTCGGTGTTCTAAATCAAATTTTAGAAATTCTAAATATGGAAACTTTAGAAGATGAAGAACTTCATTATGTAAAACATTCATTAAGAAAAAGGTTTGAAGGTTCTATCTTACTTGGAATTTAGGAAAGGAGAGGTAATCATGGCAAGAGAACTATATGGTCCATTGTTTTCAGTAAAGAAAGCAGCATCCTATTTAGGAATTGGAATTAACAGAACGTATGACTTAGTCAAAAGTAACAAGCTAAGACATATTCCAGATAAGAACGGTTCTTTGATTGCTAAAAGTGTTCTTGATGATTACATCGAAGAACAGTATCAAAAGAACATAAGTTCTTAAAAATTAAATAAGTAATTACTGGTCATCAAGGAGCCAATCTCAAAGGCCTCCGATAACAAAATAGCATTGATGATTTACTAACTACAGACATAAAAAAGAACTAATACCATACAAGTTTTTATTTAAGAGGTTGGTTCCTTGATGGCTAGTAATGGAAAGGAAAAAAATTTATGAGTAAAAATTCATTAATTATCATCTGCTGTATTTTGTTTGTTGTCATTGCAGTTTTAGTACACATGTTAAAGGAATTCAAATGGTATCAAAAATCCTACTATGAATTGGCAAATAAGATTGCCAAAGATAGAAGAGATAGAAAAATGTTGGTTCGTGCGGATAGAGAAATGATCAAGAGTGAAATAGATAAAAAATTTCTAGCAATTCTTAGAATTTCTCAAAGAGAAGATTATCCAAGAAATCGTTTTGAATTGGGCTATGAATCAGGAAGATTTGAAGTAGAAGTTAAAAACTTATTTCTATCAGGTGGTCTTACAACACATGAGGAAAAGTTTCTTAAAAAGTGTGAATACATTGCAATGTTTGAAGTGAACGAAAAGGAGGTGTAGTTATGAAGTTATCTGGAAGAGGTCTTGCAACAACAATAATCATTGCATTAGCTGCTGGTCAGTTATGTGTAATTGGCTTAAGAAATTTCTTGGATTTTATTTTCAGATAAAAAAATAACAGCACTTAAAAAAGTACTGTTAAATCAAAAAACCAAAATAACCAATAACAATTATAACCAATCAAAGGAGAAATCGCAATGAAATTATCGAAAAAAGGTGCAGTTACTCTAGCAACAGCATTAGTAGTATTCCTTGTTACTACTGGTCTAATGCTATCAAGAGTTAAAGATTTAGAAAGTTCATATGATGAACAATCAAAGCAAATGCAATTATTGAAAGATGAATACAATTCTCTTTCAAATGAGTTATCGGCTGAAAAGTCAGAGAGAACTAAATATCAAAGATTGTATGATGAAGTTTCTATAAGAAATGAACAATTAGAAGCTGAACTTGAAAATTGAAGATGTCTTGGCCAGTTTGTTATTACATACTATTGGCCAGGAGAAGACGTTTATGGTCGTTTAACTTCTACAGGTGCTATTGCTGAAGAAGGAAGAACTATTGCGGTAGATCCTTCAATCATTCCATATGGTTCTATAGTCTTGATTAATGGCAATGAATATGTTGCTCAAGACTGTGGAGGAGCTATCAAAGGAAACAAGATAGATATCTTTGTTGACAATCCGAAAATGCAAAAGTACACAGTAGAAATCTATATTAAAAAGAGGAATAGAATATGACAAAAAAAGATTTAGAAGACATCATCCAAACCGCAAAAGCTGCAGGTGCAGATGTCAAGGTTGTTCAAATTGGTTCAACTGAAAAGGAAACAGATGAAAGACCAGCAATACCATTACTTAAATTAGAATTAAGCATCAAGAAAGATGGAGATGCACTTTCGGTATTAGCTGATGCTGATTGGAACATCTTAGGAAGTCTTTTCTTAGAAATGGCTCCAATCAATATTGACATTGAAAAGGTCAAAGGAATGTTTACACCGGCTAAAAATGCTTTCATGCATTGCAGTAATGAATTGGATAACTATATCCAAGAACAATTTAAAGGAGCTTTAGAGGATGAAAAAGAAAGAATTAGAAGAAAGAGTTGCTGATATTGAGGGTTCAATCATGTGTATGGAGTGCAAGGATCATCTAGATAGTGATGATTATCTTCAACTTGGTTATCTCAATCAGGAATTAGCAAGTGCTAAAAAGGATCTAGAAAATGGAAACTACGAACTATGAGGAGTTCTTTCCTAATTGTAATGTCGATTATGTCAAAGATAAAAAACATTGGCATAGCCTAAGAGGAAAAGGAATTGGTGGTTCTGATGCAGGAATTGTAATGAACGTAAACAATTACAAAACACCTTATGAATTGTGGGAGGAAAAGACAGGTGCTAAAAAGCCTGTATTCCAAACGAGTGAAGCAATCGAAAAAGGGAATGCATTGGAACCCATCCTCATTGAATTGTTCGGTGTTCTTTATAAAAACAAGTTTGAATTGATTGATACGAAAGATATCAGCTTGTCAAACAAGAAATATCCATTTTTAAGAGCAAATCTTGATGGGGCAATGATTGAAATTGCAACTAAAGAAAAATGGGGATTGGAGATAAAATCAACAACCATTCAAAACGGAGCAATGCTCAAAGAGTGGACTAATGATCATATTCCAATATGCTACTACTTCCAAGTTCTGCATTACATGATTACAACGGGATTAAGACATTTTGTCCTATATGCCATTCTTGATATTCCTTGGGCTAACAACGGTGCAGGAAAACAAGAAACAAGAGTTGTTTATCTTCACTATGATGATTTGGTACTAGATGCTAAATACCTATTTAAAACGGAATTGTGGTATTGGAATTTAATCGAAACACAAACACCACCACCGTTCCTTGAAAACAGAAACAAAGAATTAAAAGAAGTCAGTTAGAAAGGAAAAGTTCACAATGAATGAAATTAGCAAGTTATACGTAGTTACAGTCAATATTGCAAATGAAAAATATTATTTATCCAGCTTATCTGGAACTATTTCCAAATGCATCTGTGATTCGTTAATTTTTCCAAACGAAAATGTAGCATGTTTTTATGCTACAAGAATGGAAAATATTTATCAAGATTCTTTAGGGAAAGTAGAATCAGTTGCTTTTCATGAACTCATCTAAGGCAAATTGGTTTATGGAACATTGATCTAACATTTTATGTGAAAAAGAAATCAGATTCAATATATCAAGACAATTATCTAAACTATCGTATGAATAAATTTTAGGTGTATGAGCTTTAGGGTTTCGCCCGATTTGAGCAATTGAAAGCAAAATATTTTTAAGTCCGCTATATAAATTTTTTTCAGTATCGGTTTTAAGGGAATTAAAAACAATTATTGGGTATTTTAAATCAAAACAAGTATATATCAATCTATTGCCATCAAGGTTTATGCCAGTCATTTTTCTAATCCTATCGTATACGGATTTAGACGCTTCAAAAATTATAGAAAAGTAATCTTCATTAACAATATCTTGAGTGCAAAATTCAAGAATTTGAGGATGAATATTTCTTTCAATTAGTTTTGATTTAAGTGAATCGTATCTTTCGTTTGCTTGGGTTCTAGTTTTAGAAGATTTAATTAAATGAATATTGCCATCTTCTTGCACCTCATAGCCGTAAAAAGAAATGCATTTATTTATTTCATTAATATATGATTTATATTCATTGTTATCAGAAAACCAGCTACTTGTTGGATGAAATACATATTTAATTATTTCTAAAACTTTGTTTCCACAATCGTAAGTAGTTTGAGTTTCTCTCATTACGAAATCTAGTCTTCTCCATTTAGTGGACTGATTACTATTGTCTTCAATATTTAGCTGCTCAAGCATTTTAGTGATTGTGCTTCCAGTCATAATGCTGCCAATTATTCTACTGATAGTTTCTATAGATTGTGCATCAAATTTATTTATAAGTGTCATTTTAATTTACCTTACTTTCTATCTTAATTTCAGAGTTATTAATACTGATAACTTCATTATAGAGAGTTAAATTAAAAAAATAAACAGGAGGGATTATATGAATGAATTACAAATATTCCAAAATAAAGAATTTGGAGAAGTAAGAAGTTTAGTTATTAATAACGAGCCATGGTTCGTTGGAAAGGATGTTGCTGAGGCATTGGGGTATAAGGATGTTAATCATGCAATCTTAGACCACGTAGATGAAGAAGATAAAGTTAATTCTAAAACTCAAGGACAAAACGCCCCTGAGTTAGGACAACGTGGAAGTTGGTTAATTAATGAATCAGGATTATATTCATTAATTTTATCAAGTAAACTTCCAAACGCTAAAAAGTTCAAACGTTGGGTAACAAGTGAAGTTCTTCCAACATTAAGAAAAACAGGGTCTTACGCTAAAGCACCCACTGATCCAAGAGAACTTTTAAAACTAACAATCGAAGCACATGAACAAACAGCTCAAAGGGTTGATGTTCTAGAAGAAAAAGTATCAAGCTTAGAAAAATCAACAACGATTGACAGCTCACAACAAAATACACTTGAAAGAATCGCTAAAGCAACAGTAATCAGAACGTTGGGAGGCGTTGATTCAAGAGCGTATCAATTAATGAGTAGAAAGATTTTCAGCAACATTTGGAGAGACTACAAGAACTATTTCAAATTAGGTTCATTTAGAGATACTTTAAAGACCGAGTTTGAAAACGCAAAAGAATATCTTGAATCTTGGTCACCTGAAGTCAATGTGAGTTTGAAAATCAAAGAGTACAACAGTCAATTATCGATGAATTTAGATGCTTAAAAAGGAGGAGAAAAAAGAAAATGAATGAGTTTCAAACAGGGCTACTCAATGAATTGGTAGCCGTAAAAATTACAACCAAAGAAGAATTTGAAAAAGTAATCAATTTCTTATCAATCAACAACTGCTTTCTCGTAAACGGTGAACCAGTTGTCAAACTAACATATCCAGGAGACAAAGCATTTGTCATTTTAAAACAAGACAATGCAATCTTCTGGCAACCAGCAAATCAAGTGTTAGATGAACGCTATAGAGTTGTTAGTGTAATTGAGTTCTTTAGACCAGCTGAAGAAGAAAAGGTTGTTGAAGCAAAAGTTGAAGTTATTGAAGATGAGGAGGTTGCTATTAACGAAAAAAACCTATCTATAGTCATCGAACTACCACCTAACGGGGGCTTTATAGAGTCAAATGCTGACGATCTCTTAAAATTAATACCAGCAATCAAAGCAAAAGCAGGTGTGGTAGTTGATGAAAAGAACTACAAGGACTTTGTAAAAGCTAAAACTGGTATGGTTCCTTTGTATCGTAATTATGCTAAAAAATTAAATGTAAAATTGATTGATAATAGAAAACGATACATGGAAGAATTTATTACTTTTGAATCAAAAATAAAAAAAGTCATTAATGCTTTAAATGAAACCGCAGATACAGTAGCTGAAAATGTGGATGTATTTGTTCAAAAGCAAAAAGAAGCTCTTAGAAAAGAACGTCAAGCAGCTATTGATCAACTAAAAGAAGTATTAATTTCTAGAAAGATGATTTCAAAGGAATATGCTGATCAGTTCGTTTTTGATGAAAAATGGCTTAACGCTTCAACATCCAAAAAAAAATTTGAAGAGCAAGTTGAAGCACAATTCAATGCTTTAATGGAAAAAGAAAAGAATGACAAATTGAATTTAGAAATGGTTGAAAAAACAATCATCAATGCATGTCTTATTGCAAACGTTGATGAAAAACTTATTTCAAGAGAAAAATATCAAGCTCTTTTAAATACTGAAGGTCTTCCTAAAGTAACTGTAATGATTACTGATGAAGTAGACAACATCAAAAAGCAATCACAAGCGGTTGCTCAACAAAAAGAAGCAGAACTTCAACATCAAAAGGAAGAGTTTGAAAAGAAACAAAAAGAAGCAGAACTTCAACACCAAAAAGAGTTGGAAGCAGTCAAAAAACAAGCTTCACAAACAGTTGAAAATCAACCTAAATATACGCCAATCAAACGTGGAGAAGAAACGATTGCTAACGTAAATGATAAGTATATCGTTACTGAAATCAAGCAAACGCCTGAAAAGTTCCAAGGCAGAACATGGAAGAAAACGTTTGAGTTCGAAGGTGATTTAGCAGCACTTCAAATGTTGAACAGATACATGGATGTAATTAAGAACATCAATCCAACATTCAGCTTTGGAGAAGTGAAATTAACCGAAAAAGAATTAAGCGATCCTCAAACAGGAGTGATCAATAAATATAACGTAAAGGAGATTAATTAATATGGCAGTACAAAGCATGGTACAACAAGCAAGTCAAGCAAGAGAAAACAAAATTACAACAATTAAAACAGATACAGGAGAAATTAAATTAAGCTCAAATATCGTAAAAAGCTATTTGGTTGCTGGTGGAGGTAATGTAAGTGATCAAGAAGTTAAATTGTTCATTGCATTATGTTCAGCTCAAAAATTAAATCCGTTCATCAAAGAAGCACACTTAATCAAATATGGTAGTTCACCAGCAACAATGGTTGTTTCTAAAGATGTATATCAAAAAAGAGCAGATAAACATCCCGAATATCAAGGAAAGAAAGCAGGAATCATTGTTTTAACTGCTGAAGGTAAGATTGATTATCGTGTTGGTACATTCTATATTCCATCAAGAGAAGAACTTGTGGGCGGATGGTGTGAAGTCTATAGAAAAGACAGAGAACCTGAACGTGTAGAAGTATCACTTGATGAATATGTTGGTAAAAAGAAAGATGGAACAGTTAACGCTCAATGGAGTGGTAAACCAGCAACAATGATTAGAAAAGTTGCAGTTGCTCAATGTTTAAGAGAAGCTTTTACATCAGAATTCCAAGGAATGTATGTTCCTGAAGAAATGGGTGTTGAAGATACAACAAGTAATTTTGTTGTAGAAGAAACTCCTCAAGTGCATCAAGTGATTGAAGCAACTACTGCACCAACAATGCAAGATATCATCAATGAAGAAAAACAAGCTGAACCAGTTCCAGTTGATGACTTTGACCCAATGTCAATGTAGGAGGTAACAAGATGCAAGAAGAATACGTTATACTTCCTCGATCATTTACAAACACGAAAGCCTATAGAGATACTTATTCTCTATGGACTTTCACTTATCTATTGTTCAATTGTGATAATGATGGGCATCTAGAATTGAACATTAGAAATCTAGACTTGCCAATCAGTGAAAATAAATTCAAAGCATCATTGAAGAAGTTATATGATGAAGGATTGATTTATGGTGATACACAAGGAAATCATAGAGAGATCTATATAAGTGATTATCAAGAAAAGTATGTAGAATAAGAGGTTTAATCAATGGCTGAAAAAGAGGTAAAGAAAGGGTACACAGGATTTTCAAACGAACTAGTGAATGATCCTATTATTAAAAATTCAAAAGCATGGACTCTGTTTTCCTATTGCCTCTTTAAGGCTTATTTTGATGATAAGTATGGAGAGGCAGGAACCTTTACAACCACACAAATAGAAATGAGAAAGAATTTGAATTGGGACAATAAAACCTTAAAAAAATTTATGGAATTCCTAAAAAACAAAGGTTATATAGATTGTAAAACAACTCCTCAAAATACGTTTATAAAGGTGCTGAATTATAAGAAGTGGCGAGGGTATTAGTATAGGAAAAATTCCTACATGGTATAGGAGAAATTCCCATACTGTATAGGAAAAATTCCTACATGGTATAGGAGAAATTCCCATACTGTATAGGAAAAATTCCTACATGGTATAGGAGAAATTCCCATACTGTATAGGAAAA
>OLSL01002217.1_pt1 | contig 16159 bp, 14 predicted proteins | sample 1672511 | NCBI WGS metagenome assembly OLSL01 (sample SAMEA3136694, study PRJEB25190) | human gut metagenome | biome: human gut; feature: human-associated habitat; material: faeces | place: Austria | collected 2013
ATCGCCCGAACCGAAGTCCGGGCAATTCCATGAGTTTTTACCTTCCGGGAGGGGGCATACCGGGATCGCCAGGGCCACCGGGGCCACCAGGAGGAGGCATACCGGGACCACTGGGGCCGCCGGGAGGAGGTCCGCCAGCAGGCATCGGCGGCGCTTCGACCGGGCGAGACTCTGTGGAGAACTCCACCACAACGCCCTCCATGCCGCCGGTGAAGGTCATTTTGCCCTCCACGTTGCCGTTTTCCTCTACCTTACCAACATAGTTCCGGATCAGGCCGCCCTGCTCGATTTTGAAGGCGAAGGAGCCGTCTGCCTGTACCTCCGCCTGCTCCAGGAATGGAACCGTGGCCCACTGACCGGGAGCAATATCCACCCGCGCCGTCTGGGCGTCGAAATCGATGGTGGTTTCCCGCTCTGCGCCGGGGGTGTGCTCATATACCATAAATGCCATATTCTGATCTCCTTTCAAAAAGAAGTGCGGCGAGAGGCTTCCGCTTCCCGCCGCCATGACATTATTATAGTAGCCCCGGTGTATCCCCGCAAGGGAAACCGATTATTTGGACATAAATGCAACAATCTCGTCCCATTTGGCGGCTGCCGATCCCTGGACGAATCCGGGTTTTCCACCGCCCCGGCCATGGAGGGCTCCATTGAACTCCTTCACCCAGACCCGCAGATCTCCCTGGGGATCGCCCACGGCATATTTATAGCCGGATTCCTCGTTGCCGGAGAAAATCGCCGCTCTGCCGCCGCAGGTCTCCTGTACCGCAATGGCCGCCCGGCGCACGCCGTCAGCGGTAAGACCGTCTACCTTGATGCAGACGTTGCCCTTGTCCCGGTACTGCTGGGCCAATGCGGCAAACTGGGCATTTTCCATGGCGGTTACCTGCTGGCGCTTGTTCTCCAGCTCTGTGGACAGATTCTTCACCGCCTTGGCCGTTTCCAGTACTTTGGCAGAGAGCAGCTGGGAAATTTGCCGGTTCTGATCCTGCACCGCCGTGAGATACTGGAGCGCCCGCCGTCCGGAAAGCATCTCCACCCGAACGCCGCTGTGGAACTTCTCCACGGACAGAATCTTCACCAATCCGATCTCGCCGGTATGGGCCACATGGGTTCCGCAGCAGGCGCAGATATCCGCGCCGGGAAATTCAACAATTCTCACATTTCCGGTGAGCTCCTTCTTGCTCCGATAGGGGATCTCCTTCAGCTCCTCCGGGGACGGATACCAGCACTTCACCGGGCTGTCCAGCCAGATCCGTTCGTTGACCTCCTGCTCCACGTCTCTGAGCTGCTGCTCGGTCAGCTCGCCGGAGAAGTCGATGGTCACCATGTCCGCGCCCATGTGGAAGCCCACATTGTCGTAGCCATAGATCCGATGCACCACACCGGACACCATATGCTCACCGGAATGCTGCTGAGTCAGGTCAAAGCGCCGATCCCAGTCGATGACCGCTTTCACCACGGTGCCCACCTCAATGGGCTCCTTCGTATCATGAAGCACCAAACCGTCCTTCTCGCGGGTATCCACAACCGGAATACCGTTGAGGGTGCCGTGATCTCCGGGCTGTCCGCCGCCCTCGGGATAAAAGCAGGTTCTGTCCAATACGATCTCATAGCCGCGCTTTCCCTTCCGGCATTCCACCACCTTCGCCGTGGTTTCGCAGAGATAGGCGTCCTGATAAAATAGCTTTTCTGTTTCCATGTTCAGTCCTCCCAGGGAGAAATCGTCGGAGGCCGCATTGCCCCCTATTTTTCCTGTATCTTAGCACAAATCGCCCCGGGATGCAATTCTCGCTGCGGAAGCCGCGAAATTTGTGCCGATTTTCCACCGATCCCTTGACAGCGCCCCTGGGGCCCAGGATATAATTAGATCGTGAAAGGAAATTTTCCACATTTCTAGGAGGGAGTGATCCGCATGACGAGGAAGGAAGTCTGTACCGACACGGGTCTGAGCATCAAAACCCTGCGGCTCTATGAGGAAAAGGGGCTGATTGCTCCGGAGCGGCAGTACCGGAACGGTAGGGAATATCGGGTTTACACCCCGGAGTTGGTGGCCCAGCTCCAGCAGATTGCCACCCTGCGCAGGGCGCTGTTTACCATGGACGAAATCAAAGCCATGCAGCAAAATCCCGACACCATTCCCGGCATTTTTGAGGATTACCGGCAATGGCTGGAGGCACAAGAGCAGCAGTTCCGCGCCCTGCGTCAAGCCGCCAGTCAGGTGAATGCCCATTCGCTTCATTCCGTGGATTCCCTGCTTTCGGGCATGGAACAGGCTGCATCAAGCATGCCCCTGCCCCAGATGGACATCAAGCCGGATTTTAAGCACATCGACGCCATGGAAGAGCCGCCCCGCCATGTAGTTCAGCAAACAGATTTGGATGATATGGTACCCAATGCCCGGGTATTTCGGCAGATGAATCTGATGATCGACGGGGATCGCAGCAACAATATCAATGTCGCTTTCGGTCAATATAACGATATGCACCATCAGCCCCAGGAAGAATCCGGACCGGTGCGTGAGAAGTATAATGTCCCCCGTTGGCAGAAAATCCTCAGTGGGATTTTCACTGCGCTGACCGTGCTGACCGGTTTACTTGGCATCTATCAAGCCCTGGCGAATCAGTGGTTTGACGGCGCCGTCTGGGGCATGTTTCTGCTGTTCTTGCTGCTTCGGCTGCTGCTTGCCGCCATTCCTCTGTGGAAATCCCACCGGCAGTGGTTAAAGAATGCCCAGCAGAAGGATGCTGATATCGGCGGAAGCCAATATGCCGCTGCCCAAGCCGCAGATCAAAAGCGCCGCAATCGGCTCATCAGATTGGGCGCTGGCGGCGGGATTCTGGTGGTTGTGTTGATTGTGGTGCTGTGCCGGGTGCTCTACGCCCAGGCGCATCCCCAGGCAGACTACACCGTTTGCCTGCTTACCGCCCGGGAGCTCAGCGACCATGTTGCTCTGGATTTATCCAAAACGCTGTCTCCTTTGGTGGGAGATTTGGACGGCAACGGCACCGCCGTGTGCCAAGTGGAGCAGCGGATTCTCGGTTCCCATTCCAATGATCTCACTCCCGACCAGGTGCGGGACTGCGCTGCTCAGGGCACCTATCCCCTGCTGCTTTTGGTGGACTATGAGATTTACTATTTGGATGATCCCCAGTGGAACAATGCCGCTACTACGCTGAACCGCAAGCAATACTGCGCTCCGCTGCCGGAGAATCTTCCTTCCGAGGACGGCTATGTGGTGGATCTCAGCCAGGTGCCGTCCATGCAGTCTGCATCCATGGGCGATTTGGGGCTGTATGCCTGCATTCCCATCGGTGACAGTCAGGAGGACTACGATTTTGCCGTTTCGATCCTGCGCCAGCTGCTGCAAGATGCCAATTAACGTATTTTTCTTAGAAATTTTTCGCAAACCCATTGACATTCCCCTTAGGGCATCTTCTATAATAATGGCAGGAAGGGGGCCTCATGGTCATGAAGATCAAGGAAGTCAGCCAGAAAACCGGGCTGAGCAAAAAGACCATCCGGTTCTACGAGGAAGAAGGGCTGATCGAGCCAGAGAAGACCTATCAAAACGGCAGAGCCTATCGCACCTATACCCAGGCGCACATCCAAACGCTGAATGATGTTGCGCTCCTGCGCCGGGCCAGATTTTCCGTGGAGGAAATCAAAACGATTCTGTCCACGCCGGAGGAAATCCCCGCTCTGTTTGAATCCTATCGGCAGCGGCTCCGCACCGAAAAGGATGCGCTTGTGCAAGTGCTGGCCGTTGTGGATGAGATTGCCGCTGAGGAACTTACATCCAAAGAAGCCTTGATGGAGCAGATCACGCCCAGCGCCCAGGAGCTCACCCTCCCGGCCACCGACGTGCATCCCCACTTCCGCTATCTTGACGTATTGGAGGCGAATCTTATGAAACGGAAAAAGAACGTAAACCTGACCGAAGACGAAGTACGGCAGCGCAAAATGGCAGCCAATAACGCAGCCATGTACGCCGGCTTCAGCGTACAGAACTCCGCCAGCAACAATATGGCCGCAGGCGGCAAGGGCGGTGGACTGGACATCGGAAACGCCCAGAAGATCGCCGCCTACAACCTCCTGATGAATGACCGAGATTAACCCCGGCAGTTCCCATTGAATCAGAAGGAGGGCAAACCCATGAAGATCAAAGAAGTCAGTGAATTAACCGGTCTCACCAAGAAGACCATTCGATATTACGAGGCAGAGGGGCTACTGAATCCCGAAAAGCGCTGGCTCAACGGCCGGGAATACCGGGATTATTCCCAGGCGGATGTGGCCCAGCTGGAGAAAATCGCAGCACTGCGCCGGGCCAGATTCTCCGTGGAGGAAATTCGGCACATTGAGTCCGTGCCCGCTGACATTCCCACCGTGTTCCAGAGCTACCGTCAGCGGCTCCAGCGGGAGCAGCGGGATCTCAGCGCCGTACTCGCCGTCATTAACAACATTTCCTCTGACGAGCTCACCAGCGAGGATCAGCTCATTGCCGAAATGCGGCCCGCCACCGTTGGGCTTCCCTTACCCGCCGTGGATTTGGATCCTCACTTCCGCTACTTAGACGAAATGGAGGAGCTGGAGCACCTGGTTTCAGGCCGCATCACGCCCCAGGAGCAGAAGCAGAAGAATATCGCCGCCAGAAGCGCCGCCATGTTTGCAGGCTTTAACCAGCAGGACTCTTCCTCCGGCAACAGCGCATCTCCGGGCGGTTATGGCAGCGGATTTGATATTTCTCCCTCGCAGAAAATCGCCACCTACAATCTGCTGGTGAACACCCGCGATCAAGATCGTGACTAAGTCATAAAACAGCAAGCACCCCGAACGATAAGCTTCGTTCGGGGTGCTGTACTTTTGCCTTAGCAATAGAAATCCTTGATTTTCTTGGCGCGACTGGGGTGACGCAGCTTGCGAATGGCCTTGTTCTCGATCTGGCGAATTCGCTCACGGGTAACGCCAAAAATTTGCCCCACTTCTTCCAAAGTATGGGTTCTTCCGTCGTACATACCAAAGCGCATCCGGAGCACGTCGGCCTCCCGCTCGGTCAGAGTGTCGAGAATCTCGTTGAGCGCCTCTGCCAAAAGGGTGTTGGAGGTGGCATCGGCGGGTCCGGGGGTGTTGTCGTCCTCCACAAAGGAACCGATGGTGGTGTCTTCCTCGTCACCAACCGGGGTGTCCAGGCTCAGGGTATCCGCGGAGGTGCGGCTTGCCTCGATGACCTTCTCCAGGGGCAGCTTCAGATCGTTGGCGATCTCCTCCATGGTAGGCTCACGGCCCAGCTCCTGCACCAGCTTACGGTTGCTGCGGGTGACCTTGTTGATGACCTCCACCATATGTACCGGCACGCGGATGGTTCTGGCCTGATCGGCAATGGCACGGGTGATGGCCTGCCGGATCCACCAGGTGGCGTAGGTGGAGAACTTATTGCCCTTGGTGTAGTCGAACTTGTCCACCGCACGGATCAGTCCGGTGTTGCCCTCCTGGATCAGATCCAAAATGTGAAGGCCGCGGCCGGAATACTTCTTTGCAATGGAAACCACCAGACGGAGGTTTGCCTCGGTGAGCTTATCCTTGGCGTATTTATCACCCTGGGCCACTCTGGCAGCCAGCTCCTGCTCCTCCTCGGCGGTAAGCAGCCGAATCTGGCCGATCTCCTTGAGGTACATCCGAACGGGGTCGTCCAGATTGTATTCCGCGGCCAGCTCTACCGGGTCAACCAGCTCTTCCTCTTCTTCGGCGGCTGCGCCCTCGGGAGCATCCAGCTCCAGCTCGGCGCCAATGATCTGAATGCCCATGCTTTCGATGGTATCATAGATATGCTCGATCTGCTCGGCGTTGATGTCCAGCTTTTCCAGTACGCTGAGGATGTCTGCGGACTGAAGTACGCCGGATTTCTGTCCCTTTGCCAACAGCGCCAGTACGGGAGCCTTGGCTTCTTCACTCAGTTTATCTGCAGTGTGATTTGTGCTTGCCATATTGCACTTCCTTCGTATAAAGTGAAGTCCTGCTTATTCAGCCAAAAAGAAATCGCCGTTTATGGCGCACTACGCTGATTTTAAGTTAGGCAACTGTTAGCATACCACAGTGTCAAGAAATGTGCAAGTCTTTTTTCGTTTTTCCTGTATTTTTATTGGCTTCCGTTTCAATTTTCCGACTTTGTTCCAACAAGAACTGCATTTCAGGTTATGCCCTATGAATTTTTGACTAGATTTTGAAAAAAACTTGATTCCTCAGTATCATATTTGATACTATATAGGCAAGGAATACAAGGAGAGGTGACCATTCTTGAGCAACGTGCATTCTCAGGACATCTATCTGCTGGATCACCTGGTGTCCCATCTGACCAGCCCCCTGTTTCTCGGCGACGAAACCCAGCTGCTAAAAATGTGCAACGAGGCGGGCTTTTATCCCGCCACCCAGCAATACTGCGTATTGATCGTCCGCATTGAGCGCTGGAGCACCGTATTTTCCACGTCAGAATGGCAGGAGGTCATTCGCCATCACTTTTTCGTGCTTTCCAATATGCTCACGGAGCTGCTGAACGAGAAGAACATTGCCGTGGCGGCGGAAAAGGACTATCAAATGGTCTGCATCATCAATTTGAAACAGTCCTGGGAGGAGTTCAACCAGACCATTTCACCGGTGCTGCTCCAGGTAATGGAGGTACTGGACACCGAATTTGATATCAGCGTCACCATGGCCCTCAGCGACCTGACTCAGGGCCTGTGTCAGCTGCCCCTGGCGTTTTTACATACTCAGGATGCCCTGTGGTACAATGATTTTATGGACTCTGACCAGCAGGTGCTTCGCTATGAGCAGCTTTGCAGCACCGAACATCCCATGATCCGCTCCGAACTGATGGAATTGGACAAAAAGCTCATTTCCAAGCTTCAGGTGATGGATGTGGCCGGGATCAAATACGTACTCCATGAGATGATCGACCGGGAGTTCATCCAGGAAACCCCCACTGTAAAGATTCTCCGGGTGCGGCTGGGCGGCATTTGCTGCAAGATTCTCGACGTACTGGACGATCTGCGGGATAAAATCGGCTCTGGACTGTACTACGCCCTGGACCCTGCGCCGAAAATCGCCGAGGTTCAGACCCTTGCGGATTTGACCAGCGCCCTGGACGAGATTTTCGACGCCATTTGCCGGGCCCAGAACGCCGAGCCCCAGGAGCCCAAGCCCCAGTGGGTGGATAAAATGTCCGCCTATATTCTGGGCCATTATACCGACGAGGCATTGGGCCTTACCGAGGTTTCCTCCGTATTCGGCATCACCCCTTCCTATGCCACCCGGGTATTCAAGCAGTACACCGGACGGGGCATTTATGAGACCATTCAGCACGTGCGGCTCACCGCAGCAAAATCCATGATGCACTCCGACAAAACCATGAAGGAGATCGCCCATGCGGTAGGCTACACCAGCTTTCTCTCCATGAACCGAGCGTTTAAGAAGTACGAGGGCGCAACCCCTTCCCAGTTCAGGGGGCATTAATTCCCGCAAAAATTGATAGATTGTTCACACACAGCCCGCATGATGTGGTATAATGATGAAAATGATATTGACCGCTGTGCCCTGGCGTGGCGCAGCAGGAAAGGAGCGTTTTTCATGAAAAAGAAGCATCTTGTCAGCGGACTGGCTATTCTGGGCGCCGGTGCTGCCGCTGCCGCCGCAGTGGTTGCCGCAAAAAAGCTGGCCAAAGAAAATACCGAGCCCGAGGATTCCATTCTGCTGGATCTGGACGGCGACGGTGTAGCAGACGTGGTTCTGGAGGATCTGGACGGCGATGGTAAGATTGATACCGTCACTGCCGGTGTTCAGCCCGAGACCAAGGCCCCAGAGGAACCCGAAAAAGTCGAGGAAGCCCCCGCTCCCGAAGCTGTGGAAACCGGAGAGGCCGAGCAGCCCCAGGAGGTCACCACCGAGAACCCCGACCTGATTACCACCATCCCCGCTGAGAAGCCCGCCCCGGAGACCGAGACCGCCCAAGAGGCCCCCGCAGCCGAGGAAACCGCGGAATAATCTCAGGCAATATCACACAACGCACCGACTCCTATTCTGAGCCGGTGCGTTTTTTACAAATGAAGCCGAAAAAAATGCCCCACCCGATTGGATGGAGCATTTTTATATGGAATCAGATATTCTTTCCGGCCTTGCCGCAGAACCAGTGGAGCCAGGACATGAGCACCACAGGCACCACACAGACGGCCGCGCACAGAATGAAGATGGGGGTAAAGCTGCTGCCTGCTGCGGAAGCAGAAATTTTACCAAACAGCACGGAAGAAATGGCAATGGAGATCATCACCAGGCCATAGTTGGTGCCGGAGTTCTTGGCGCCGAACAGTTCGGTGGAGATCACCGGGTTGATGCCGGAGGTACCGCCGTAAGCAAAGGCCACCAGGAAGATTGCCACCAGGTAAGTTGCTGCGGTATTGGCAAAAATCAGGCCAACGCAGGCCAGTGCGGAAATCACACAGCAAGCGATAATCGAACGGGTACGTCCCAGCTTATCGGACACCATGGGGGCCAGGATCCGGCCTGCCGCATTGGCTGCGCCGGTCACCATAACCGCAATGACGCCAATGTGGGAGGACATTCCGCGATCCATGGCAATGTCCTTAATAAAGGGGATAATCACCAGATACGCGCCGGAGGACAGGATCATGGACACCACCTGGCAATAGTAGATGGGGGTCCGAAGCACCTCGCTGGGGGTAAACTGCTTGAATTCATCGGCGCTCAGCACCTTGCTGGCCTTCTCCATATAGTAGGAGGGATCGGGCTGCACCACAAAGAAGGAGCAGATCACGGTGATGACGCCGAATACAATGGCCAGGATCCTGAAGGTCTCGGTGAGGCCCAGGTTCTCCAGCATCTTGTTGACCACGGGGGACAGCACCATGACGGATGCGCCAAAGAAGAATACGGTAATACCGGTGATCAGGCCGTTTTTATCTGCAAACCACTTTTGCAGGGCATAGAGCACGGTGCAGTAAGCAAAGCCGCAGCCCAGGCCGGAGCAGACCGAGTAGGTGAGATACAGCATCCAGGGGTTGCCGTTGCCGATGCAGGCGGTGAGATAAATGCCCCCAACAAACATCAGGCAGCCCACCAGGGTAATGGCCCGGGGGTCAAACTTCATCTGCACCAGACCGCCCAGGATATTGCCGATGACGAAGCAGGCGATCATCAGGGCGGAGGTCATGGCGACATCGCCCACGGCCCAGCCGTGATACTCCACCACATAGGGCTGGAAAATGGACCACATATACAAAATGCCCACACAGAGCATGATGAGCAGTCCGCCAACTAGAGTTCCATTCCGTTTTGCGTTTACACTCATTTTAACATCTCCTCATATCCGTAAAAAGGCGCCGTTTGGGGCGCTTCTTAATGTACGCCCCTATCATACGAAAATCTGGTTACAATGTAAAACGCAGTTTCAATGTGTGGTTACATCATATTGGTTGTCACTATTTTCTCGTTACGTCATGTGAATGTAGCGTTTTTCATGATTTTCCCCACATTTTATATACGAATTGTACAAAACCGCCGCTGTCCATTGGTGACAACGGCGGTTTTTCGATAAAAAATTTGTGCAAATTACCGAATTCGAATGGCTGCGTGGAATGCCTCCTGATTGGCGTCCGCCAGCAGCCGCCCGGTGGACACGCAATCGCCCACCACATAGACGCCCTCGGCATAGGCGGAAAGGAGCTGCTGGGCCAGTCGGTTGTCCTGCTTTACCCCCAGGGCCAGCACATAGGTATCGCCCTCGAAGGTCTGCTTTTCCCCGGATGCATCCACGGTCTCTACGCCGTTTTCCCCGAAAGACGTGATTTTCTGACCGCCCACCAGGGTAACGCCGTATTTCTCCAGCTGATAATTCAGCTCAATGTGGTTGAACACCGGCATACCGTCAGCAAACTTCTCCAGGGGAATCTGGTCGATGACCGTAACTTTCTTCCCCTCCATGCCCAGCATCACTGCGCATTCCAGGCCGACGATGCCGCCTCCGCAGACCACCACGTTCTCTCCCACGGGCACCCGATGGTTCTCCACGTCCGACACGGTTTTCACCTTGTCCATCTCAATCCCTGGAATGTTGGGGGAGACATAGGTGGAACCGGAGGCCACAATCACCGCATCAGGGTTCACCTGCTCCACCAGCTCCGGGGTCACCTCAGTGTCCAGATGGATCTCCGCGCCGCACTGCATGGTCTGCCGGATATCCCATTGGAGGTACAGCCGCATATACTCCTTAAAGGATGCAACCGTAGCGTCGTTCAGCAGACCGCCCAGCCGATGGGACTTTTCATACAGCGACACCCGATGGCCCATGGCGCAAAGGGTCTGAGCCGCCATCATGCCGCCCGGGCCGCCGCCGATGACCATCACGTGCTTCTCATGGCCGGGCTCCACCAGCTTGGAAAGATCCATGTCCTTACCCAGCATAGGGTTGATGGCGCAGCGCATGGACGTGCCGAAATTGTTGGCATTGCCGCACCAGTCGCAGCGGGTGCAGGGTCGCACATCCTCGGCATGGCCGCGAATGGACTTATGGATCAGGTTTTCATCGGCCATATAGGACTTGGCCATCACCACAATATCCGCCTTGCCGGAGCCGATGATGTCCTCGGCCTCCTGGAGGGACGTGATATTGCCCACCACCGCCACCGGCACATGGAGCCGCTTTTTCGCTTCCGCCGCAAAGGCCACGTTCAGCTGCCGGCCCTTAAAATAGGTAGGAATGGTAAAGGTGGAACCGTAATTGAAGAAGATATTGCCCCGGGACACATGAATGATGTCCACATACGCCTGTGCCCGCTCCATAAACGTCAGGGATTCCTCCAGCTGAAGTCCGTCAGGGGTATCCTCCTGGGCCGAGCAGCGACATTCGATGACCATGTTGGGCACAGCCTCTCTCACCGCTTTCAGCACCGACAGCGGGAAGCGCATCCGGTTCTCCAGACTGCCGCCATAGGCATCCGTCCGGTGGTTGGAGGCCGGGGACAGGAACTGGGCCAAGAGGTTATTGTGGGCGCAGTGGATCATGATGATCTTCAGTCCCGCTTTCTGACAGCGAACGGCGCAGTCCACAAACTGCTGCCGGATAAAGGCCATATCTTCCTCGTTCATGGGCTTGATATACCCCAGTGGTCCGCCGTTCAGGGGCACATCCGAGGGGGCCAATGCGGGATTGCCGGGGGTGGAATTGCTGCCGCGACCTGCATGGGCCAGCTCCACGCTCATCTCCGCGCCGTTTTCCCGGGCAGTGCGGGCCATCATCTCCAAGCCGTGAATGCAGCGATCCTGGGTGATGTTCAACTCGCAGACCCAGGCCGAGGAATCCGTATGCACCACCGGGGTATTGCCGATGGTCAGATAGCCCACGCCGGTTTTCGCCTGCCACGCCACATAGTCCAGCATCTCCTGGGTCACTTCGCCCTCCGGGGAACATTTGAGCACCACCGTGGGGGCATATTCCAGGCGGTTTTTCAGCGTGACGCCGCGAATCGTCAGGGGCTGGAATACATGCGGATACCGATCATTACGAATCATGAAAATGCCCCCTTATGCCATATGCATTCCGCCGTCCACGGAAAGGGCCTGTCCGGTGGTGTGCCCTGCGTACTCCGAGCACAGCCATACCACCGCATGAGCAACATCCTCGGCAGTGCCAAGCTTGCCCATGGGAATCACATGGGCCTTGAGGTTCTCCTCCTCGCTCGGATCGGCTGCCATGGTGTTGGCCATGAGCTGGGTGCCGGTGGTGGGGCCCGGGCAAACCACGTTGACTCGGATGCCGTTCTTTGCATTCTCCATGGCAGCAGTGCGGGTCAGCGCAATCACGCCTGCCTTGCTGGGGCCGTATGCGCCAAAGCCGGGGGCCATTTTCAAGCCGCCGATGGACGCGGTGTTGACGATTGCGCCCTTGCCCTGCTGCTGCATCTGAATCAGCTCATATTTCAGGCAGAAGAACAGGCCCCGGAGGTTGGTATCCATCACCTGATCCCAGTTTTCGGTGCTCCACTGGGTCAGGGGGCCATAGGGAATCCGCACGCCGTCGGGGCCCACACCCGCATTATTAAAGGCGCAGTCCAGCCGACCATACCGCCGGACGATCTCCTCCACGCAGTTTTTCACGCTCTCCTCGTTAGAGATATCGCAAGGCAGGAAAATGGCATCTCCGCCAGCGTCATGAATCTCCTTGGCGACTGCCTCGCCCTTTTCCACGCTGTGGCCGGTGGTAACGATCACCTTAGCGCCCAGAGACGCAAACTCCTTGGCAGTGGCTTTTCCCATTCCGGTGGCGCCACCGGTAATCAAAACGACTTTTCCCTGAATATCCTTTGGCATATAAAACGCTCCTTTTCTTTCATAACTTAAAGCCGGAACCGCTCTTGGCTCCGGCTTTATTATACGAGGTTCCCAGGTAAAACGGAAATAGCTTTTCCGGAGAAAGTTATACTTCCAGAGTTATATCTTTCATTTCCTGCACATCCCGTTCCTCCGTGCCCAGCCACTGCCGCAGAAACTCCGCAAAAATTCTGGCCGCATGGGACCACTGATAGTCCTTCCGGTATACCAGCCCCAGAGATGCAGGCTCCACTGGGTCCTCCAGCAGCACCATGTGGATGCCGCTGTCCGGATATTCCCGATTGATCTTCCGCATCTGGGCCATGGGCATAAACGCCACCCCCTGCCGATTGGACAGCAGACTGAAAATCAGGCCGCTGTTGTCCACTTCAAAGGCAATGTTTGGAGAAAAACCGCAGGACTGGCACAGAGCCGTCAACGTTTCTACATCCATCCGGGACCGGTCACAGATGATTTTTTCCTCAGCCAGTTCCTGCACGGATACTTTTGTGCGCTGGGTCAGCCAATGACCCTGTCCGCAGAGAATCACGAAATCGCAGCGCCCCAGCGCCTCAAATACATAGCCGTCGCCCCCTACCGGCCGCGCAGTCAACATCAAGTCCAGCTCATGGAGCCCCAGGCGTTCCGCCAGCTCCGTGGGGCTACCACTGAACTGGCGAATGCCGATTTCCGGATGCCTGGGGGTGAAATCCCGGAGCACGTCGGGAAGCAGATCGTCAATGGAGCAGCCCAGAGTCAGGATGTTCTGGGAGGAATCATACATCCGCTGAATGCCGCGAATACCGTTTTCCAGCTCCCCCAGGCTGAGATTGACACTGGCAAGGAAACAGCGGCCATAGTCGTTGAGGGTAATTTTCCCCTTTCGGTGGTCAAACAGCGGCACCCCCAGTTCTTCCTCCAGCCGGGCAATGCTTTTGCTGAGATTGGGCTGGGTCACATACAGCTCCTGGGCCGCCCGGGAGATATTCCCCAGCCGCGCCACCGTGGCAAAATATCTAAGCTGCATCAATTCCATAGTCAGCCCCCCTTTCCCCATCAGCATATCACAGCCGCCGCGCCCATGCAACCGGAATTATGCCTTTGGGTTTAACAAAACGGACGTGCCGCACGAGATATGCAGCACGCCCGCTCCTTTGATCTACTTATTTTGCAGCGGTGCCGTTCTGGCTCTCGGTGGGAGCCTGGTCAGTCACCTTCTTGGCTGCATTTTCTGCCGCACGGGTCTGGAGGGTATCAATGGTCACAGCTGCCAGCAGTGCAATACCCAGCACCACGTACTTCCAATACTGGTTGATGTTCAGGAAGCTCATGCCGTAGTCCAGCACGCCGATGATGAGCACACCGATGACCATGTTGCTCATTTTACCGCCGCCGCCGCCCATTTTGATGCCGCCCAGCATGGCACCTGCCATAACGGTAAACTCAGCGCCGATGCCAAGGCCCTGGTTTACCGCGCCGCCGGTGGTACCGATGTTGACCACCTGGCCGATGCCGAAGAACACGCCAGCCAGTGCAAAAATTGCGATCCGCATCTTGGCAACGGATACGCCGGACAGGGCCACCGCATCAGGATTGGAGCCCAGCGCATAGACGTTCCGTCCGAAATAGGTCTTGTTCAGGATAAACGAACCCACCAGCACAGCTGCAATCATCACCAGAACGCCGGTCTTCAGAGCGCCGGAGCCCAGACGGATGTTCAGGCCGCCGATGTTCTTCAGCGCAGTGGAGACGTAAGCGGTCTTGCTGATGCCGCCGGTGAGCAGATAGGTCACGCCGTTGAGGATGTACTGGGTGCCCAGGGTGATGATAAACGGGAACACCCGGAGCCATGAGTACATCACGCCGTTAAAGGCGGACAACAGCACTGCCAGCAGAATGCCGCAGATAATGGCAACCGCCGCATTGGTGGAGCCCTCCAGCAGCGCCATCACCATACCGACGGTAGAGATCAGGAAGCCGGTGGACAGGTCCATGCCGCCGCCCAGCATGATGAACGTAATGCCGACGCCCAGAATCACCAGATACGCATTCTGGTTCAGCATGGTCAGCAGATTCGGAAAATTAAAGAAGGAACGTCCTGCCACTGTGGGGCCCAGTACGCTGAACAGCGCAATGAGTACCACCAGAACCAGCAGCATCAAATAATCCTTCAGATAAGAAGAAACACTCTTTTTCATGTGTTATGCCCCCATTGTTTCATTTTCTCTGTCAGAGGTGGAGGCCATATCCAGGATGCGCTCCTGGGAGAATTCCTCCTTAGTCAGTTCTCCGGCCAGACACTTTTCGCCGAATACCACAATGCGGTCCGACATTCCCAGCAGCTCCTCCATATCGGAGGTGACCATGACCACGCACTTGCCCTCCTCGCAAAGGCCGTTCATGAGCTCATAGATCTCATACTTTGCGCCCACATCGATGCCGCGGGTGGGCTCGTCAAAGATGACAATATCGGACTGGGTTGCCAGCGCCTTGCCCACGACCACCTTCTGCTGGTTGCCGCCGGACAGGGTGCCCACCTTGGTTGCATCCAGATTGGGTGCCTTGATGCGCATGGCCTTGCCGTAGTATTCCGCGATCTCCGCTTCCTTCTTCCGGTCTACTACGCCTGCATGGGAGATTTTCTCCAGCACGTTGTAAACCAGGTTCCAGGAGATTGTCTCGCCCAGGAAGCAGCCCTCCCGCTTTCGGTCCTCGGGGATCAGGCAGATGCCGTATTTATGCATGGCATCCTTGGGGGAGCGAATCTCCGCCTTTTGGCCGTTGACGTAGATCTCACCCCACTGGGCCTTTTCCGCGCCGAATACCACCTTCATGATCTCGGTACGGCCTGCGCCGACCAGGCCGGAAATGCCCAGAATCTCGCCCCGGCGGGCTTTGAAGGAGATATTCTTTACGCCGTTGCCGGTGAGATTCCGAAGCTCCAGGGCCACATCACCGATTTTGGCGTTTCTGGGCGGGAAGGTTGCGGTCATTTCACGTCCCACCATGTAGCGGATCAACTCGGCCCGGTTGGTCTCCTTGGTGTTCAGGGTGGTGATATATTCGCCGTCCCGGAGGATGGAGACTCGATCGGTGAGCTCAAACACCTCGTCCAGCCGGTGGGAGATAAAGATAATTGCCACACCCTGCTCCCGGAGCTGCCGGACAATGCGAAACAAAATCTCAACCTCCGCCACGGAAAGGGGCGCGGTGGGCTCGTCCAGAATGAGTACCCGAACGTCCTTGGATACGGCCTTTGCAATCTCAACGATCTGCATATGGCCGGGGGTCAGGTTGCCTACCGGGGTATCGGGGTTGATGTCTACCCCAAAGTCGTCAAACAGCTTCTGTGCAATCTGGCGCATCTTCTTCTGGTTCACCAGCTTGCCCAGCTTTTCGCCGTAGCAGATATTCTCCGCCGCAGACAAAACGTCGATCAGGTTAAACTCCTGATAAATACATTCAATGCCGTGTTTTCTCGCCAGCGCCGGGGTCATCACCGTGTAGGTTTCGCCGTCTACGGTAATGGTACCGCCGTCGGGCGCATGCGCGCCGGTAATCGTCTTAATAAAAGTGGACTTTCCCGCGCCGTTTTCGCCAATCAGGGCGTGGACTTCTCCGGGGTAAAAGTCGATGGACACATTGTACAGCGCCACCACGCCGGGGTAGACCTTTCTGATATCCTTCAAAGACAGGACAGGTTGTTTTTCTTGCAAATGTAGCGCCTCCTATCGCCGGGCTTCCCCGACGGGCATTCTGCCTTTTTATGATTCGGGGCGGCACCGAG
>OLSL01002226.1_pt1 | contig 16124 bp, 15 predicted proteins | sample 1672511 | NCBI WGS metagenome assembly OLSL01 (sample SAMEA3136694, study PRJEB25190) | human gut metagenome | biome: human gut; feature: human-associated habitat; material: faeces | place: Austria | collected 2013
ATTCACGGATATCGATTCGAGGGTTGAAAGCGGACTCATCTTCAAGGCGGATACGCTCGAAGAGATAGCCACGCATTTTGATATGGACCCCGAAACCCTCCGCCATACAATCGACCTGTTCAACCAGGGCGCAGAAACGGGAACCGACGCGTTCGGGCGCGCCGCCGAAGCCATGCGCGCTTTCGGCGAAGGCCCCTACTACGCCCTTGAAGCATGGCCTTCCGTGCTCAACACCCAAGGCGGACCCGAGCGCACCGCACGCGGCGAAGTTTTGGGAGCGAACGGCTCGCCCATTCCCCATCTGTATTCGGCAGGCGAATGCGGCGGCATAACGGCAAACGACTACCAGGGAGGCGGAAACATCGCCGAATGCATCGTATTCGGCAAAATATCGGGCGAAAACGCAGCCGCCGCGAAAGACGATGCGCTCGATATCGATGCTTCGAAACTCGAATTCGTCCCTGGATGCGGAACGCAATCGGTCTACGACCAGACGCCCGACACGTCGAATCTCGCAGCAAACGAAAAGGTCGGCATCGGCGAGGGCCTGGGCGGTCCCATCTGGGCGAAGGTATCGCTGGACGGTTCGTCGATCGCAAACGTCGAAATCATCCGCGCCACCGAAACCGAAGGCGTCGGCGACCCGGCGCTCGACAGCCTTCCCGCCTGCATCGTCGAGGCGGGCGGCACCGACGTCGACGCGATCGCAGGCGCGACCGTCACCAGCGCCGGCATCATCCAAGCCGTCGAAAACGCACTCGAATCCTAACCGCCCTTAGCGGCCTTATAGCGGCAGCGGACGCTTCGACCCCCCCTCCATCGAAGCGTCCGCTCGCGCATCGCCTATATGGACAAGTACAATTCATTCATATGCCGCAGCACTTCGGCATATGAACTCTGGAGGGAAACTATGGATGCCGCTCATCTCGATCAACGCAACAGAAACGACCGGTCGACCCTTTCAACGGGAGAACTCGCATGCTTTCTCGGCATGTCCTCGCAGGGTCTCCATTGGTACGAACGGCAAAAGCTCATCAAGCCGGCGAAAATGCCCAACGGCTATCGGGAATACACCTCCGACGATCTATGCGTCCTTTCGCGCATGCGCTTCTATCGTCAGTGCGGCTTTTCGACCGAGGACATGGACCTTCTCTTGAACTCCGCCCCGCGCGAAGCGCGCGAACTCGTACAAAACCGGATAAACGATATCGAGCGAATGCTGGCAGTGGAGCATGCGAAATTGAACCAGCTGGAGAAGAACGCCCTCCTGCTCGAAAAAGCGCAGCGAGCGCCTTTGACGGAAATTTCCGTAATGGACTCCTTCTGGCTGAAGAAAATATACGATTCCGAAAGCGGCAAACTCATTCCTCGCCGCACCTCTTCGAAGCACTGGACCGACTGTCTTCCCCTTGCGCATTACTACACCGCAAGAATTCGAGACGGCGAGAGCGACATGCACGGCCTCGTAGGCGTCGGCATCTCGGAAAGCAACGTCCCCTTTGCAAACAGGCACGTAGCCGACGACATCGAAAACAACGAGGCGATGCATGTGCCGCGGCAAAAGGCGCTTTATGCCATCCTCGCTCCAACGGAAACGCCGTTTCTGCCCGCCATATTCAATATGGTATGCGCGATCGATCCGTCGTCGAAAACGAAGCTCGATGGAAGCATCTACGCGCGGCCGATAACCTGCCACCGAACGGGCGAAGGCATCCAAACCTACTGGGAGGCGTGGTTTCCCCTGCGCGAAGACCGGTAATCAACGACGGTGACGGCGCATTCAAATGCCGAGCGCACTCGCAACGCACTATCGAATACGCCCGTGTGGCGGCATTCTTCCGAACATGCCGGCAAAACCTTGCCGCCCATCGGCGGAAAGCCCGCATCCATTCGGCAGCGATCCGGCAATTTCCCGATCGGGCACTTGCAGATTCCCTGCTCTCTTGCATGTATCGCTCGCCGACGCATGGCGCGCGTACTACCATAGGCCGCGTTTTCCGAAACCATACGAACCAGAATCGCTTGCCTTGCGCAACGAAAGGATATTCCATGCCCGACAACGCGACCCGTGCATCGCACCCCGCAGCATCTGCCGTATCAGGCGCCCAGGTGTTCAAGAAGTTCATAGGCTATTACAGCAAGTACAAGTTCCTCTTCTGGTTCGATTTGGTGTGCGCCACCTTGCTCGCCTGCATCGACCTGGCGTTTCCCCAGCTGCTCAACTTCTTCACGCGTGATTTCTTCTTGCAACCAGCGCCCGTAGTCATGGGCGCGCTCGGGCTCATCTGCGTCGGCATGATCGCCCTCTATCTGCTGCGCACGAGCTGCCAATGGTTCATCGCCCGCTGGGGCCACGTCATGGGCGCACGTATGGAGGCCGACATGCGCGCCGACCTGTTTGACCAGTACCAGCGCCTCAGCTTTTCGTATTACGACAAGAACAACACCGGCGAAATGATGAGCCGCCTGGTCACCGACCTGTTCGACGTATCGGAGCTGGCACACCACGGACCCGAAAACATCTTCATTTGCTCGCTGAAGATCATCGGATCGTTCGCTCTGCTGTTCTTCATCAACGTGCCGCTGACGTTGATCATGCTTGTGTGCACCGTGGTTATGGCTGCCTATGCGACATGGATCAACTATCGCAAACGCGTCATTTTCACCGAGAATCGCCGCACCATGGCGGGCGTCAATTCGCGTATCCAAGACGCCCTTGGCGGCATGCGCGTGGTGAAGTCGTTCGGCAACGAAGTGCTCGAAGCGAAGAAATTCGAACGCACCAACCGACTGTTCGTCGACACGAAAGAGCGCTCCTATAAGTTCATGGGACGTTTCCATGCCGTGAATTCCCTGTTCACAGGCCTGCTCTACACCATCGTCGTCGTAGGTGGCGGCTACTTCATGGTGCAGAGGCAGATCGAGCCCACCGACCTGGCGATCTACGCCCTCTACATCGGCATCTTCCTCTCGCCGATCGAACAGCTGATCAACTTCGCCGAACAATTCCAGAAAGGTTATGCAGGGTTCCGTCGCTTCGCGGAAATCATGGCGATTACACCCGCCATCCAGGACCGGCCAGGCGCCGTCGAGCTGGAGAAGGCCGCTTGCACAAACGACGCCTCGAAGAAAACGGCTCGCAAAACCAGCAGCTCGAACGAAGCAGACAACTCGAGCGTGCGCGGAGACATTCGCTACGAAAACGTCTCGTTCTCCTACGACGGCGCAACCGACGTACTGCACGATTTCACCCTGCATGCACCCGCCGGCAAAACCACGGCGCTCGTGGGGCCAAGCGGCGGCGGCAAAACTACCACGTGTTCGCTGCTCCCCCGCTTCTACGACGTGTGCGAGGGGCGCGTGAGCATCGACGGCGCCGACGTGCGCGACGTGACGCTGGCGTCGCTGCGCCGCACCGTGGGCATCGTGCAGCAGGATGTGTACCTGTTCGACGGCACCATCCGCGACAACATCCTCTACGGCAACCCCGAGGCGAGCAACGCCGAAGTAATCGAGGCGGCCAAACGCGCAAACATTCACGACACTATTATGGAATTCGAAAACGGCTACGACACCTACGTGGGCGAACGCGGCGCCCGTCTTTCAGGCGGCCAGAAACAGCGCATCTCCATTGCCCGCGTCTTCTTGAAAAACCCGCCGATCCTGATTCTGGACGAGGCCACGAGCGCGCTCGACAACGAAAGCGAACGCCATGTGCAAGAGTCACTCGCCGAGCTGTCGAAGGGGCGCACCACGCTCGTAATCGCGCATAGGCTTTCCACCATTCGCAACGCTGATAAAATCGCCGTCGTCGACGAAGGGCACGTTGTCGAAGAGGGCACGCATGACGAGCTAATCGCCCTCGGCGGCACCTACGCGCGCTACTGTGCCATGCAGTTCGGGGTGTAGGTAGAAACCGCGCTATCAAGCGTGTTCCTCCCCCATCAATGGCACAGCTTCATCGAGCTTCCAGCCCATTGCCAAGCAACTACTCTTTCTTCAAGGCAAACATACGCAGTGCACCTGGACGAACGGTAAGTTTGACAGGCAGGCACGGGCCGTCGTCACCGTCGACCCCGCAGCAAAGCCCGCCATCGACGCACGAAATCTCGATTGCCTTTCCATGCAGGAAAAGCACGCGGTCATCCCCGTCCACAGCATGCATCAATATGTCCGGAAGAAGAGCAAGCAGGGAAGGAAGCGATGCGTCCCTGAGCGCAATCAAATGAATCTCCCCGTCGGCCACGCTTGTCTGGTACCTGGAAAACTCATTCGCCAAGGCATTCGCGGAAAATGCCGAAAACGAGCTGATGTCTTCCTTGCGCTCTTCCCCATCGACCACGATACGCAGAGCATGATGCTCTCCATCGCCCATGCGCAAAATAGTGCTTGCCACGTAGGCGAGAAACCCGTATCGAGATTTGAGCTCGGGCGACACTTTTCGAATGCCCTCAGGCAGCGTTCCCCCTGTTACGGTATAGGCGAACGGCCGCCCGTTGACCAGCCCGACATCAAGAAGAGTGGTTTCGGAGAAATCGTATGACTCAACCGCCCGCAAAGCATCGGGCGCAACGCCGAGAGTACGAGCCAACCCGTTGCCCGTACCTCCGGGAATCAGGCCGAAAGCAGGCAGGCGGCTGCTTTCGCACGCGCCGTCAAACAGCCCGTGAAAGCTCAAGCCCACCGTGCCGTCCCCTCCCACGACGAACAAGGCGTCGTATTCCTGCTCGCGCGCTTCACGCGCCCACGCTTCGACATCGGCCGCGCACGACGACAGCCGCACGTCCACGCTGGAAAAATGCTCGCCAAGGTGCGCCGCCACCCGTTCCGAAAGAACACGCCCTTCCTTCTTCCCCGAATTCGGATTCACAATAAGCATGGCGTTATTCACGGCAGACCCCTTTTTTCGGCGACATACGGACAACCCGAACGACGAAAACGGCCGAGGCGCCTCGACGAAGCCCGGCCGCATGCACGATTGCTAGCAGTCGCATCCGCAGCCATGACCGTGCCCGTGGTCGTGGCCGCAGCCGCATGCATCATCGTGTGCAACAACGTCGGACGCCGCAAGTGCCGCCGCCACAGCCTGCTCTTCCGCAGTGGTCACCACGTCGTAAGGCCACTCATCAAGAGCGCCGGCATCGTAAACGTTCACGTAGCCGATTGCTTCCATGTGCTGCAGCACCTGCGCGCTACGTTCTCCGTGGGTGCTATAAAGCACGATGACCGATGCGTCGTCGGAAAGCTCCATCCCGCGCATGTTCGCGATGGCGTCCAATCCGCGCTCGCCAAGCGCCTCGTCGTAAAGGCAATCGAGCATCTCTTCGGCAGGCATGCATCCGGCGCCGGGAATATGCCCGGCGTCGAATTCCTCTTTGCCGCGTACGTCAACCAGCAGCATATGAGGATCGTTGGCAATGATCTCCTGCACTTCAGCAGTATCGAGCTTCATAGGGAACTCCTATCTTCATTCGCTTCGTAAAAACGCCCTGAAGCAAGGTCATCTATCACCTAGCCGCACGTCAGTTCGACCAGGCGTACGCTTTCCACCGCGCCGCCGCAGAGCACAAGCTTCGCCACCGTGGGCGAAGAGCCGCCCCGCGGACGTGTGACCGAGCCGGGACAAACCAGCAACGTCGCAGGCCGAGCATCCTTGCCTTTCACAATACGCGGAATGTGCGTATGCCCATGCACCACGATATCAGGAACGGGATCGCCCGGCTGAAGCGCCGACGTACAACCGCGAAGAGCGCGTTCCAAATCATCGGGCTTGTGCGTCACCAGAAACGACACCCCCGCTATCTTCACCGAGGCAAACTTGTCCACCGCGGCGCCGTATTCCCGATAATCGTTGTTGCCCAAAACCGCCGTCACGGGCGCCAGCGTTTCAAGCTCCGCCAGAATATCGGGGCCGCAGATATCGCCCGCGTGAATGATGTGGTCGCAATCCGCAAGCTCCGCATAGGCCGATCGCGGCAACGTTCCATGCGTGTCCGAAAGGACCCCTACCAGAAAGGACCCGCGATCCGATGATGTGCAGGATGCAGCAGTGTTGGAATCCATGCCTTATTCCTCTTCGTCTTCCTCTTCGGCGGCGTCAATAATCGAAGCCGGAGAAAGCCAATCGATGTAGGGGCGGCACAGCAGGCGCGCATCCCTGTAAGCCTGAGCCATGGTGACCACGGTCTGCCCCTGGTAATTCCCCGATTTCTGCAACTCAACGACAAGCGCCACGTCCGGCGTCGACGAATCGGTGAGAATGAGCGGAAGCAGCAGGTTCATGCTGTTCGTACGCGGGTAATACGCAGGAACAGCAGTCTTGTAATTCCAGCGGACCTGACGCTTCGCGACGTCGATGGCGGCATTGATGCTTGTGCTCAGCCTATTGAAGAGACGCGTGTCGTTTTCAATGACGATACGCAGTTTCTCGAACCTATCGCCACGCGCGCCGTCCGTCAAATCCTCGATACCGGCAAGAATGCCCAAACATTCCTGAGAAGAAGCCAGCTCATCGCGCAGGAAATTCACCGGCAGTCTGTGCACGTTGTCTACAACAATGTGATGGACATCGCAAACAACCTCTCGATCGAGGTCGAACAGCAGGTCCTCCTTCCGTTCAAGATAGCTCGCCGGCTGAGGAAGCGGGCTAAGCTCGCGAACCAGTCGCTTGCCGAGCCTTCCTGTACCGGCCGTGCAAAAGCCTGCGAATGACCATGCATAACGAGCCTCTTCGGGGCGCTCGGGATCGGAAGGCTCAAAGCATGCATAGATGTCCTCATAATGCCTATCCACCAGACCGGTATTGAACACGGCGAAATCTTCGTCCGACGAAAAGCCTATCTTGTCCTCGAGGGTCAGACGGTAGAACGTATAGCGGATGTAGTTGTGGAGGATGTCGTACTTACGCGTTGCCTCGCCGATGTCTTGATTGCAGAAATCCCACGGCTCATCGAGCGCCAGATTGGCAAGCGTGCGGAGGAACTCGGGCCATGTTCCAAGATAGCCGAAACGCTCGAGAGCTTTGCCGGGAATAACGCGTCGCCGAGGCCTATCCCCCGATGCGCGCGAGACGGCCTGGGAACGTGAAGCAGGCTTCGAGGAAGACCTCGTTTTCTGCTTCGACGAAGAGCCCTTGGAAGATTCCAAACGGCGCGACGGAGCTATTTCGCCCTGCGCTGGCGAGGGCAAAGCGGCTACAGACGAACGACGATCGCCCTTACTTCCTGCATCCTCATCTGTTTTCTTAGCCTCTTTAGTATCTTTTTGTTCCTTAGCTACTTTTTTATTGTTAGATTCATTTTTGTTGTTTGTTGCTTTTTCGCTTCTGATTCCATTTTTATCTTTAGAATCATTTTCGTCTTTAGTAGCTGAAACTTTTTTGCTATCTTTTCCCTCTTTATCTCCCTTTGTATTTTCAGGGCTTGATTCGGCGCTTATTTCTTTTTCACTTCTAGTTTCTATTTTTTTATTACTGTTGTTTTTAGTGTCAGTTTCTTTTTTACACTTTTCTTCATCAGCAATAACTTCTGAAGAACTCTGCTTATTGTCCTTTTTCGCATCGGAAGACGCTTCGGATGCTTCCGACTTCTCTTCGGAACCAGAAGCGCCTTCCTGCGTATCCTCCGATTCGTCCTCTTCCGCAAGCTTTTCTTCGAACGGAGCGAACTCATGAAGAGCAAACATCGACTGCGACACTCCCCCGATTTCCTTCGTGGAAGTGCTTACGAAATCGACCATCTCCTCAAGCATCGCCTTAAGCTTCAGAAAGCCGTAGTCTTCCTTGTTGATTCCCTCGCGAACAAAACACCAACCAAGATTGGCAAGGGGGTAATCCTCATCGAAAGAAAAGTTCTTTTTCAAAATGCCGTATATGGAAAGACGGTCCTCGGCGGACATGCGAGGTTCGTCTTTTTTTCGAGCAGTCATACAAACTCCTTATGATAAAAGCGGAGCATGCGCTCCGCTGAAATTGTTATTCGGCCATCATACGAAAAAGCGCGCCCACGCTTTTGATATGCATCGAAAAAGCGGAGGCCGGAAAACCTTCGAACGTGTCTGGACAAACGATGCCAAGACATCCGGCACCAACTCGTTCAAAGACGAAAACGTCCGACAACTCAGCCGATTTCGGTCAACCCGTGTCTTCGGCAAAACAACCCACACCGCATTTGGGAAAGAGAAAGCGAACCAGGCCTCCAAGCGGCATGCTGGAAACCTGGTTCGCCCATATTGCTCATGTCGTGAAAGCTCTATTTATGGTAGGGCTCTCCGCGGCTGATTTTGAACGCGCGATATATCTGCTCTAGAAGCACCACGCGTGCAAGATTATGCGGAAGCGTGATTTTGCCGAACGATAGGTGCTCGTCCGCAAAATCGTACACACCGCGGCTCACACCGCCCGATCCGCCGACGACAAACGTAATGTCGCTTACACCGGAGAGCATAAGCGCATCCATGCGGGCGGCGATGCCTTCGCTTGAAAGTTGCTTTCCGCCCACATCGAGAAGAATAACGTGGGAATGCTCGGGCAAAGCTTCGAGGATGCCTTTGCCCTCGATCCTACGAGCGCCCTCCTCGCCGCCGCTTTTCGCAGGGTCGCGATCGGGAATCTCCTGAACCGTTACTTTCGCGTACGCCTTCAAGCGTTTAACGTATTCGGCGCAAGCATCTACCCAGAACTTTTCCTTCAGCTTACCGACCGCTATAACGTGAATCTTCATGCCCGGCACCCCCTTTCGATGAAACTTTCGCAGAGCCATGTAACTTGTTATTGTATCCCATGCCCTTGCGCTGAACAATGCGCGAACGAGGTTGCCTTTCTTCTGAAAACGCAATCTACCTGCGCTTATATCGGCCAATCATTGCGCCAAAACCAAGAATTGCCCTAAACGATCCACCTCGCGCAAGTCATACCGGAAGAAAAGGCCACGGCAAGACGCATAAAATAGAACGAAAAAGCCGCGCTATCCAGCGCTACAGAGAATCCCTCAAGGCGGCAAGCTTCGCGCGAACGGATGGATTGAGTCGGTCGCTCACGGTGTTTTTAACCGCGGGGCAAGGCGACTCATCGAGCTCGTATTCTTGATGGTTCACTTCGACCGCATGGCTGAACCCATTGGCGCTCATGCGGTCGACGCCCAGACCAAAAACCGTATTCTGGATGGTGGCATCGCTGGTTACCACCATGGTTTCGATGCCGCGCTCGCGCGCATCGCGGCTCAGCCTCTCTATGACCTTGTCCGCCGAATCCCCCGCTCGTGAAAACATGATGCGCACGCCGCCGACACGTTCGACAGAACCGTCGGAGAACTGATTACGACCTCCGTCGAAAACAACAACAGCATCGCAATCGCGGCCGGCGTACGCCACCACGTCGTTAATCAGGGCTTCACGAGCCCTATTGAACGCATCGTCAGCATAATCAGGGTTCGGCCCCGCATCGCGCAGACACCGATACCGCGAGCCGCTTCGCAGCACGTTGTATCCGTCTACGATGAGAAGCCTCCTTCTTGCACGAGCCATCTGAATGCGCCTAGCCCTGCGCTTTGACCGTGCTCTGGCGCATCCATTCGTACATGATGGCCGTAGCAGCCTGCGCCACGTTGAGGGAGCCGACCTTGCCCTCCTGCGGAAGCCTGGTCAGAAAATCGCAGCTTTCAAGAGTCAGGCGAGATAAGCCCTCGCCTTCGTTACCCATGACCAGGGCGATCTTGCCATGCAGCGGAGCTTCCCAGACCGTGTAGTGCGCCTCTTCGCTCGCTCCTGCAACCCAATAACCCTCGGTCTTCAGACGCTCGAGCGTCTGGGCAATATTGGAAACCTGGGCGCACTTGATATGGTTGATGGCTCCCGCCGAGCTTTTGTACGTAGCCGCCGTAACATGGGCGCTGCGCTTGTTCGGGATGATGACGCCCGACGCGCCTACGATTTCCGCCGATCGAGCGATGGCGCCGAGGTTTCCTGCATCGGTGATATGGTCAAGCACCATAATGAGCGCATTGCCGTCGTGCTCTTCAGCATGTTTCTCCGCACCGCGCAGAATCTCTTTGAAGCTGGAATACGGGTACGGAAGCGCCTGGGCCATGACGCCCTGGTGGCTGCCGCGCTCGCTCATGTCGTCGAGCTTACGACGCGTGACGGTTTTCACCGGCACGTTGAACTGGCGTGCCTTGCGCAGGATGTCTTTGACCTGTCCGTCTTGCTGGAGATTATCCGCCAACATGACGCACTTCATGGGCATCTGCGCACGAAGCGCCTCGATGACCGGACGTTTTCCTTCTATGTAATCAGCCATTCTTTTGTCTCTCATTCACTTTCGCACTGAGCGATTCGATATCAATACGCACCATGGCAACCTGCTTGACGCATGCCCCCAGGGTGTTCGGTTGACGCTCGATTTCCCCAGGAGCAAGACGCTCCGTCAGAAAAGCAATCGTGCGGCGAACCTCGTCCTCGTCTTCGAGGAAACGCGCCCTGCCGTCAACGGCGACGCTTTCGTAATACGTGGTGATGCGCGAGGCGTCAATCGTTTCGTTTGCTACGGCAAAGTACCTGACGAACGGGTTGTCATGCAAGCATTTCCAGCGCATTCCTTCGCGCGCACAATGAAAATACAGGCAGTGCTCCTTCGGGCTGTACACGGCATTCACCGCCGTCGAGTACGGCCTTCCCTGAGCGTCGACCATAGAAAGAACGCCCCAATGGGTCTTTTCGAGAATCTCTACTGCACGCTCTTCACTAACCATTCGCTGCGGACGAGACATGGCGCCCCCTTTCTTTATGCTGCACCATTGTACTCGTCCTCAGACCGCACGTAAAAACGGGACAGGGGCTTTTGCCCGCTGTCCCGCATCCGATAAGACGATCGCGGCAACAAACGCCGCGCCGTCTAGCGGCTATACGAAACCTTCGCGCCCTGAGGGGTGTCCTCGATTGTGAAGCCCAAGCCGCACAAACCGTCGCGCACGGCATCGGCCACTGCCCAGTTCTTCTCGGAACGTGCATTGGCGCGTGCTTCGAGCAGGGCATCGACCGCCTCTGCAGCGTCTTCGCCCTCGAAGCCCGCAACCTCGCGAGCGAGGTCTACAACCTCGGCGGGATACGCGACCTCCTCCTTGGCAGGCGCCACATCGATGCCCAGCACGCCCATGAGCTCGACAATCACATCGCGTACGGATTCGAGATTGGCGACATCGGCAGGTCCGAACGTCGCCGTGCCGAGCGCCGCATTCACTTCGCCGACGAAACCGAAGATGGCGCCCAAGGCACCAGCGGTATTGAAGTCGTCATCCATGGAAGCAGCGAATGCCTCACGAACATTCCTCACGGCCTCCTCGAACGTGAAACCTTCGGTTTCAGGGACGAACACCGGAGCGCTCTCGTCAGGATGAGAGGCAAGCCAGTCCATGCGATCGATGCAGCAGCACAGACGACCCAACGATGCACCCGCCTCGTCGAGGCGCTCTTTGCTGAAATCGAGCGGGCTGCGATAGTGCGTCTGCATCATGAGCATGCGCAAAACACGCGCGTCGCACTCCTTAAGCACGTCGCGCAGCAAAAGGAAGTTGCCCAGGCTCTTGGACATCTTCTCTGAGTTAATCTGCAGCATGCCGCCGTGCATCCAATAGTTGGAGAATGCGCAGCCGCATGCCGCCTCGCTCTGGGCAATTTCGTTCTCGTGGTGCGGGAACGCCAGATCAGCACCGCCGCCGTGAATATCGAGCGGCATGCCCAGGTACTTGCGACTCATCGCGCTGCACTCGATATGCCAGCCCGGACGACCTTGGCCCCAGGGGCTTTCCCAGCTCGGCTCGCCCGGCTTGGCAGCCTTCCACACGGCGAAGTCAAGGGGATCGCGTTTGCGGTCTTCAAGACCCTTGCCGTCGGCGCGCAGTTCGCGGTGGCCGCCCTCCATTTCGTCGATGTTGCGATTGGAAAGCTTGCCGTATTCGGGGAACGAACGGACGCTGAAATATACGTCTCCCTCAACCTCGTAGGCGTGGCCTTTCTCGATGAGGGTTTCCACAAGCTTGATCATCTCGTCGATTTCTTCGGTGGCTTTCGGACGGATATCGGGGTCTTTAACGCCGGCCGCACGCATGTCGGCAATGAACGCCTCGGTGTATTCGGCAGCGACTTCGGCGGCGGTACGGCCCTCTTCGTTCGCCTTCGTGATGATCTTGTCATCGACATCGGTAACGTTTTGCACGAAGGTCACGTCGTAGCCGCTCCATTCCAGGTAACGACGAACCGTATCGAAGCTGATGAACGTGCGGGCATTGCCGATATGGATGTAGTTGTAGACCGTAGGGCCGCATACGTACATGCCCACTTTACCCTCGCGTGCGGGAACGAAATCGCGCTTGGCGCGCGCTTGCGTATCGTAAATGCGAATCATAGATGCAATCCTCTTCTTCTCAAAACGCCGAAGCGTCATTATTCAACGAACCGTGCATCACCCTTGGATGCAACGAAATGCGCCGGCCTATTCCGCCGGCTCGCTACACTTCTTCGCCAAAAGGCACACAGCCTGCGCCGAGATGCCTTCTTCGCGGCCCTCGAAGCCAAGACGCTCCGTAGTGGTAGCCTTCACGCCCACAGCGTCCACGGAAACGCCCATGGCACGCGCCAGGTTTTCCCGCATGGCATCGCGATGGGGCGAAAGCTTGGGGACCTGCGCGGCGATCACGCTGTCAACATCCACGATTTCGAAGCCAAGACCGCGCACGTGCGCTGCAACTTCTGCCAGAAGTTTCAGAGAATCCGCACCGGCATACGCCGGGTCGGTATCCGGGAAAAGCTTGCCGATATCGCCTGCGCGCGCAGCGCCGAGAATAGCGTCAGAAATAGCATGCGCAAGCACATCGGCATCGGAGTGCCCGAGCAGTCCCTTGTGATGGGGAATTTCGACTCCGCCCAAAATGAGCTTGCGGCCTTCGGCGAACGCATGGACGTCGTAGCCCAAGCCAACGCGCATCTGCGAAACATTCGTCACTATGCCACCCTATCCTTTCATGAGGCCAGAGGAATCGACCGCCGCCGCGAGCATAAGATAATCCTCGGGCACGGTAAGCTTGATGTTGTCGCGCTTGCCCTCAACCACGAGCACTTTGCCGCCCAAACGTTCAATCAAGGAGGCGTCGTCAGTGCCTACGAATCCATCGCGCAGGGCGGACGCATGAGCGCGGCGATACACGCCGCTGCGGAAAACCTGCGGTGTCTGGGCATTCCAGAACACACGACGGTCAGGCGTTCCCACGATGCAATTGTTCTCGACAACCTTCAGCGTGTCCACGGCGGGCGTCGCCACGATAGCTCCGTCCGCATCCACCATGCCCTTGAGCGTGTTGATCGTATGAGCGATCAGATCAGGGGAAACAAGCGGACGTGCGCCGTCATGCAGGATGACGTATTCGTACTCTTCGGGAACGAATTCGAGACCGGAAAACGCGCTTTCCTGACGAGAGCTTCCCGAAGGCGCCATGAGAAGCGGCGTCACGAACTCAAACGGATCGATGGCACGCTCGCGGTATTCGTCCGTGCGATCGGGCGGACACACCACCACGATCATGCCGATATCCTCCACGGCGTCAAATGCCGCGACGGACCACGAAAGAATAGGACGACCTGCAATTTCCACCAGCTGCTTGCCGCCTTCGTGACCGAAGCGCTCTCCCGAGCCGCCTGCAAGAATAATAGCGGCCGTCTTGGGCTTCTTTCCTACAACACCGCGGAATTGGGAAGATGCGGTTTCGGAAGCATCTCCCCCAAGTGTCATAGCGGACGCCACATCCACCAACACAGAAGGCAGGAAGACAGGATCTTCAGGATAGATTTTTCCGTCGCTGAAATTGTTCATTGCTTTCCTCCGTCGCACGCATCGAGCCGTAGCAAACCCGAAACCCGTAGACCGAACACCGTTTATAAAGTAATTATCTTATCCCATCGAGCAGTATCGCGAAGCGACAAACGCAAGAAGCAGCAAACGAACTGCACGGATGTCTTCTTCGTCAATTTGCAAGTTCATCCGAACGTTCGATTTCTGCCCACGAACGTTTTTCGCTACTCCTGCTCTTCTTTCAGCCTCTGCTCGAGATAATCTCGAAACACCGGCATGTCGAAGCGCACGTATCCTTTGCTTTATTCGCCGGTGACGCCCTGGGCTAGCAGGCGGCGCTTGTACTGCGACGCATAGTTGCTTTTCACGCCCATGCGCCAGGATATCGCGGCAAGAGAGCTGTCCTGCGAATCGGGCAGCATGGCTGCAAGAAAACGCTTGTCTCCGTCGGACAGTTCGCGATACGTGTATTCCAGGATGCCTTCAATCATCTCGCGTTTCGCAAGCTCGATGCCATGGCGCGCGTCCGCGAGCGCGATCTGTTCGCTGCGCGGGTTTTCCGCCCACATGCGATAGCCCACGAGCTACATCATATAAGGAAAACCGTCGATAACCCCAACCGCCTCATCCAGCGCTTCGGCGGAAATGCTTCTCCCGCCTTCGTTGACGGTAAGCAGTAAGGCATCGCGAATCTCGCCGTCGGGGATGCGCCCCAGCACATGCTTTCGCGCGCGGCGCAGAAACGACACGTCGTCGTCGCCGAACAGGGCCGACACCGCCTGAGGCAGGCCGGCCATAAGCAACGCCACCTTGCGGCCCTCGGTGACGAAATGCTGATACACCTGGGCAAGCCTCTTCATCTCGGGGACGGTCACCCTCACTTCGTCCACCGTGATAAGCAGGCCGATGTCTTGTTCGGCCAATTGGTCGAGCAGCGCATTCATCTGCGTGCGCCAATTGCCCACGCGCGGCGCTTCGTTATCCCATTCGAAGCTGACGAACTGCCCGATAGAAACGCCCGAAAGCTTGCGACCGTCCAACGCATCGAGGAAGTTGCGCGCCGACACCAGCGCCTGGTCAAGAATGTCTTCGAGCATACCTTCCGCAGCAGTGGTACGAGCGGTTATCCACCCCTGCGATTCGGCTTCGGAGGCCATGAACGAAAGCAGCGCTGTTTTCCCGGTGCCTCGAGCGCCGGAAACGATAGTGCATAGATTCGGATCGCCCAAGCCGTTGGAAAAAGCGCTCGAAAGCTCTTCGATAAGCGCTTCGCGTCCGGCCATAAAAGGCGGAATGATGCCGAACGTCGGAGTAAACGGATTCGCCATGCCCATGAACTTCGCCCCTTTCATGCATACCCACAATGGCTTTTGCATCTTTTGCAAACTTTTGCAAGCTTTGCAGACGAGCTGGATTAGAGCAACAAGGAAAGGGGCCTTACGCCCCTTTCCATCATGTAGGTTTCAGTTGTAAGAACGGCACGATTCGCTAATCAGCCGCACCGCCGCTTGAGACGCCCGGACCCGAATAGCCGGCATGGCCAAGGTCGAACTGCGGAAGCAGGCTTTCGGCCTCTCGCGCAATGCTGTCGCGTTTGCGCGGCGCGGGAATCTCTCCCTCGCCTTCCGAGAACACCAGCTTGCCGTCGACGAAGTCCACGTCGATGACAGACCCCGCATGCCACCTTCCTTCAAGAATCTGCTCGGCAATCTCATCCTCGAGCAGACGCTGAATGGCGCGACGAAGCGGACGAGCACCCATGGAGGTATCGGTGCCCTCTTCGGCAATATGCTTGCGCGCAGCAGGCGTGAGGTTGATCGTCATATCCTGAGCAATCAAGCGATCGCGCAGGTCGGCAACCATAAGGTCGACGATCTGACCGATTTCTTCAGCCGTCAGGCTCTTGAACACGATGATTTCATCAAGGCGGTTCAGGAACTCGGGACGGAAAAGCTTCTTCATCTCGCTCATGACGCGACTCTTGATTTCCTTATCGGAAAGGCCGGCCTGAGAATCAGGCGCGAAACCAAGTGGGGCGCCCTGCGCGATTTCGCGAGCACCCACGTTCGACGTCATGATGATGACCGTGTTGCGGAAGTCCACCGAACGACCCTGAGAGTCGGTCAAGCGACCCTCTTCAAGAATCTGCAGCAAGATATTGAAGACATCGGGATGCGCTTTCTCGATTTCGTCAAAGAGCACCACCGAATACGGACGCTGACGCACGGCCTTGGTAAGCTGGCCGCCCTCGTCGTAGCCGACGTATCCGGGAGGCGCGCCGATCAGA
>OLSL01002228.1_pt1 | contig 16108 bp, 10 predicted proteins | sample 1672511 | NCBI WGS metagenome assembly OLSL01 (sample SAMEA3136694, study PRJEB25190) | human gut metagenome | biome: human gut; feature: human-associated habitat; material: faeces | place: Austria | collected 2013
CAGCCATCTTTGGTCCGAGTGGCGAGAGTCGAACTCACGGCCTCTTGAACCCCATTCAAGCGCGCTACCAAACTGCGCTACACCCGGTCAACCGGGCTGTCTCGAATCAGCTTGATTATTATAACTGACTGCACCGAGAATGTCAATAGAAATGTACGAATTTTATAAATATATTTTGCTTTATGACTGATAAAGGAAGGAAAGAAGGGATAAATCATGCCGAATAGCCTGGAATTGAATGTCTCCCCTGCGCAACTGCACACCTTTGCCAACCATCCGTTCCATGTCCGCAAGGATATGGAGATGAACGAGCTGGTGGACAGCATCCGGGAGAGCGGCGTTATTGTTCCGCTGATTGTGCGCAGCAGACCCGAGGGCGGCTATGAAATCATCAGCGGACACCGCCGCTGCGAGGCCTGCCGGGAGTTGGGCATTGAGAAGGTGCCGGTCCGCGTGCAGGAGCTGACGGATGATGAAGCCACCATTTTAATGGTGAACAGCAATATCCAGCGGGAGCATGTGCTGCCGAGTGAGAAGGCGTTTGCGTATAAAATGAAGATGGATGCGATGAAACGGACGCTTGGTAGGCCAAGCAAAAATGTGGGACAAGTTGTCCCACATTTAGGAGCGCGCACCACGGAATTGGTTGGAAACACCACTGGCGAAAGCTATAAGACGGTACAGCGTTATATTCGTCTCACGTACCTTATTCCTGACATTCTCAAAATGGTCGACGAAGCCCGCATGGCGTTCAATCCCGCGGTAGAGATCTCCTACATGACGCCCGAGCACCAGCGGTGGCTTCAAGCAGAGATGGAGCTTTGCGAGGCCACGCCATCTCTGGTGCAGTCCCGCCGTCTCAAGGAGATGAGCCAGAGCGGCACACTGACGGAGCACTACCTGCATACCCTTCTCACCGAGCAGAAGCCCAATCAACGTCAAAAGTTTTTCTTGAATCAATCTGACGTGCAGCGGTTCTTCCCTCCTGGCTATACGCCCGAGCAGATGCAGAATACGATTTTCTCTCTGCTGAAAACCTGGGGCCATGCCCACGAGCATACCCAGAGCCAGCAGGAACTGGAACGGTAAAATGCCACACACAACCTTATTTATAAGGCCCGGTTAGGATACCAAAAGCACGGTATTCTGTCAGGCTTATTCGAGTGCGCGCTTTTTGGAGAAGCAACCATGCAATTTGACTACTTTTACGGCAGTCAGGCCGATCAGTTCTCGTTCTATCGCATCCCCAAGGTGCTGTTCACAGACCCGCAGTTCAAACCGCTGTCTACCGATGCCAAGGTCCTGTACGGTATCCTGCTGGACCGCATGAGTCTGTCGGTCAAGAATCACTGGCTGGATGAACAGAGCCGGGTCTACATCATCTTCACCACCGAGGAAATCATGGAGGCCCTGAGCTGTGCCAACCAGAAGGCCTGCCGCCTGATGCTCGAGCTGGAAAAGGATGCAGGTCTGATTGAGCGCAAGCGCCAGGGGCTGGGAAAGCCCAGCTTGATTTATGTGAAAAACTTTGCTGTTTCGTCATAAATCAAGAAATGTGAAAATCACATTTCTTGAAGTGTGATTTTCACACTTCTGGAGATGTGATTATCACACGCAAATAAGACTGATAGTAATTAGACTGATTATAACGATACAGAAAACAGATTGAAAAACAGAATACGGGGTGAAGAGTATGGCCGGGGTGACGAAGGAAGAAATCGCACGGGCGAAGGAGCTGGACCTGCTGACCTACTTCAAACTCATTGAGCCAGGCAACCTGAAGCTCGTGGGTAAGGAATACCGCCACAAGGTACACAGCTCGCTGACGATCAGCAAAGACAGCCTTTGGTGCTGGCACTGCATCGGCCTGCGCGGGCGCACAGCGCTGAAGTATCTGATCGACGTCGAGAAGGTACCCTATGTGGAGGCTGTGCGGGAGATCAACCGCATCCAAGGCGGCGTGGTTCATTCTTCCCAACCTGTAAGCCTGCTGCAGCCGCGCGCTGAACCGGAGGCACCGCGAGATTTCAAGCTGCCCGAGCCGGACACAAACAGCTATGCAGCTATGGCGTATCTACGCGGGCGCTGTATCCACCCCAATGTACTGGCGTTCTGCCGCAAGGAGGGCATTTTGTACCAGACGAGCTTCAAAAATCACCCTAACTGCGTATTTGTCGGGCGCGACGGTGAGGGTGTTGCGAAAGGAGGCAGCTTACGTGGCTGTACGCAGCTGCAATTCCGGCGTGATATTCCCGGAAGTAAGAAGATTTACCCGTTCTACATACAGGCCAGCACTAAGGCCGACACGGTTGAGGTATACGAGGCCCCCATTGACGCTATGTCCGGTGCGACTCTAAAGCTCATGCAGCATACCGGGCCTTGGCGAAGCGTCCACTATCTGGCGCTGGGCGGCACAGACTATGCGGCACTGGATGCGTTTTTGAAGTATTTCCCGGCAGTCCGCAAAATCGTCCTCTGCCTGGACAATGACAACGCAGGACGGACCCGAACGCAGGACATTATTGCGCACCTTGCGGGCAGCGGCAAAGCTGTGGAGGACCGCCCACCGCCGGTGGGCAAGGATTACAACGACACGCTGGTGCAGTACATGCAGGAATACCGCGCGCACTGCATCAGCATGGACGATATTTTGGAGGAAACAAGATGAAAACAATCGCAATCGCAAATCAGAAGGGCGGTACGGGGAAAACGACCACAACGTATAACCTCGGCATTGCCCTGACCCAGCAGGGCTACCGCGTCCTGATGGTGGACTTTGACCCACAGGGCAATCTTTCCTGCTACTGCGGTATCCCACCGGAGAAGGACCTTGACCAAACCATTACGGAGCTGCTGATGAAGACCTCCTGCGAAAAGCCGATAGGAAATCGGGAGTGTGTCTACCAGACCGGACGCAAGGAGGCTGCCGCACGGGTGGATTTTATCCCGTCCAATCTGCGGCTGGCGGGCTTTGAGCTGGCCATGGGCACGATGATGTGCCGCGAGGTGCTTCTGAAATCCTGCCTGGAGCAGTACAACAATCAGTACGACTACTGTCTGATCGACTGTTCCCCCTCTGTTGGCCTGCTGCTGACCAATGCGCTGGCCGCTGCCAATGAAATCATTATCCCGATGCAGGCGCAGCCATTCTCCGTTGTGGGCATGTCGCAGCTGACGTCCTCCATTGCGAATGTGCAGCGTAAGATCAACCCCGGACTGCGGGTGAAGGGCATCCTGCTGACGATGACCGAGCACACGAACGTTTCCGACCACTACTGCGGGCAGGTCCGCAGTACCTACGGCAATAAGATTCACGTTTTCACAACGGAGATTCCCAGAAACGTGAAGGTACAGGAGAGCCAGGCCAATGCAGAGCCGACGATTCTGTACGACCCGAAAAGCAACAGTGCAAAGGCCTATATTGAATTTGCGAAGGAGGTATCCGGCTATGGCCGTGAAGAACAAGTTTTTGAACGCGATGAAGATGCCATCAATCGATGATATGTTTTCCTCGGAGGCTGACAGGCAGCGGGAAAGCGGCGATTTGGTCACAGAGGTGCCGCTTTCCGAGCTGCATCCGTTCGTCGGGCATCCGTTTGAGGTGCGCGACGATGAGGATATGCAGAAGCTGGTGGACAGCATCCGGGAGAACGGTGTGCTTACCAACATGACCGTGCGCCGCCGCGCAGAGGGCGGGTATGAGATCATCAGTGGGCACAGGCGGTTCCACGCAGCACAGCGGGCCGGGCTGACTGCGGTCAAGGTTCAGGTGCGGGATATTGATGATGACCAGGCGATTATTGACATGGTCGATTCCAATATTCAGAGAGAGCATATCAGTCCGATGGAGAAGGCCAGGGCGTATGCGATGCGTTTAGAGGCCGTAAAGCATCAAGGACGTCGAACTGATTTAACTTCGGACCAAGTTGGTCCGAAGTTGACTGCCGCTGAAAAGGTCGCTGCCGGAGTAAGCGATACGCAAACACAGGTAAAGAGATATATTCGACTCAACAACCTCGTCCCCGACCTGCAAAAGAAAGTCGACAACGGCAGCCTGAAGTTCAACCCCGCTGTAGAGCTTTCCTACCTTTCCCCCACCGAGCAGAATGATTTTCTCGACTACATAGAGTCGCAGTCCTGCTCACCGTCGCTGTCACAGGCGCAGAAGCTCAAGGCGGCCAGCAAGGACGGTTCGTTGGACCACGGCAAGATGCTGGAAATCATGGACACCAAAAAGCCCAGTGTACCGCCCCGCGACCCTACGCTGACCATCAGCGTCAGCAAAATTGCCCGCTACTTTCCCACCGGCTACACACAAGAACAGATGGTAGGAATCATTATGCAGCTTCTGGAACGAAACTCGCGCCATCTTATGCCGGAAAAACAACCCAGTCTGGAGCGTTGAAATGGCAGAGTACAGATATTACCTGATTCCCGATTTTATGTCGCACGTCTTTCCGCAACAGTTTGAAGAACAAGCTCCAACGGAGTTCTTTTCCAATACTGCTGATTTGATGAAGCGCTACAAGCAGTTGAGAGAAATGCCCTACAACAACGAGTACACCTGGAACGAGCGCACAAATCTTCCCTACCCGCGCCTGACTGTTGGAATTGACCGCCGTGACCCGGATGGTGCAGTAACCATCATGCAGGTGCGCAACGGTGTCAACTACCTGTGTGATGACTACCGCGGCCCCTTTGCAGATTGCAATGACAAGCAGCTCATTGAAATGGCAAAGCAGCTTGTGACGGCAGTTGGCGTAGATCGTATCCGGCCTCACTACTACACGGAAGAAAATGGTCACACAAAGGTACATGTTGGCAAAGATATCCACATAACCGAGTGGGCCAATGCACAGGAGCTTTGCAGCGCACTTCGCTTCTCACGTTTTCTGAACCGTGATGGGCAGCAGTTGTTTCAGGTGCGCAACGGGCAGCGCATCATTGAAAACTACGCAGATGGTTCACAGCTGGTGAAAGATGTGCAGACAGTTGATAATACACACTTTTACGTAGGTAGTCGTTTCTGCCACATCCAGCAGTATGCAAGTCAATGCTTCAAAAGGGGCTGTTATGTTGAACCGGAGCATCCGCAGCCGGGTGATAAGTTAGACAGACTGCTGATATATCAAATTCCACATTACACCTGCGAATATCGCTTTACGGATTATGACTACGCCCAAAACAAGCTGAAGGCCACCGATTACCGCTGTGCCTATGTGGCCAACATACCCCGGGACTACACACCGGACAAGTGCTTCCGGGATTTCAATTATGATGACCGCCCCTGCGCCAACAGTATGCCGTCTTTGTCCGTCAGTGATCTCATCGTGATGGAACATAGTGATAAAGCGGAAGCCCTGTATGTGGATGCAGTTAGCTTTAAGGATGTAAGCCGACTGCTGCCCGAGCTTCATGATATGGAAGTTGAGCGACAGGAGCACAATTTAGATGAATTAGAAAGGTAGGTGTCAAGATGCCGAAACCGCAGGATATATTTCGGCTGGCTCAGCAGGAGGCCGTGCGTGTCACAGCATCGCCGCAGGCGTGGCAGAGCTTTTTGTACACTGCCGCCCACAACTATCACACCACCTATCTGAACCAACTGCTGATTCACGCCCAGCGGCCCGACGCCGCAGCCTGTGCCAGCATGGAATACTGGAATACGAAGGCAAACCGGCTGGTTATGCGCGGCAGCAGAAGCATCACCGTGCTGCAGCGCCGACAGGGCGTGGCGGTGACAAAGCCGATCTTTGCCATCGGTGATACCACACTATTGAGCCAGACACGCACCGGCGGGCCGTGGGAAGTCACCGACACAACGCGCCCGCTGCTTCTGCAAGATAAATCTGATGACTGGCTGGCGGCGCTGGCACAGGATGGCGTATCCAACGAAGCTGACCGTGCCCGCCGTATTCTGGAACGCAATGTAGCAGACAGCACGCTGCAGTGGGCGCAGCCTGACGAGCAAATGCAGCTCTTGCAGGCACTAGTCACGCAGAGTGCTGTCTACATGGCACGGCTGCGAATCGGGCTGCCGGTGCAGGACGAGGATTATCTGGCATTTCAAAGTGTCAGCCAGTTCGATACCTGTCATATTTCACTGTGTCTGGGCGGCTATGTACAGGCCACCGCAGAACCGATGCTGAACGCCATTGGGCGAGAGGCGCTGCGACTAAACCGTGACAGCATTGCAATACCGCACGAACCAGTTCATAATGAAAGCACACGAACACAACTGAACAGCCGAGAGGAGGCCGTTACTCATGACGTACACGAAGAACCGCGAAGGCTACCTGATTCCGAGCCTTTCCCTGCCGAACCAGCCGAACCCATACCTGAACCGCTACGCGAGGCTGCGTCTGGAATATCTGGAGCAGAACGAGCCGACGCTCTGCGACCAGCTGATGCTGGAGGGCACGCTGCTGACGAGCTGCAATCGAATCGGACGGACAGCACAGCGGATGGTGGACAAGACCCTGCGCGCGCTGATGCAGACCACCCCGATGCCGGACCGCAGGACGAACCCGCTGGGCTGGGCACAGCTGACCAACAGCCTGAAGAAGCAGGCGGAGGAAGCAGTCCTTCCGATGCTATACGAAATCTGACAGAATCCCCCGCACAGGCGGAGAGCGAGCAATCGCCCTCCGCTTTTGCTTTGCCCGAATTTCCGCCCACGCTGCTGCCGCAGCTGTTGGCTGCGGAGACTTCTTCCCGAGCATCCAACGCCGAATATCTTACCTTTTATAGTAAGAATCCCCTGCTCATTGACCGGCTGCGCTTTGTGCGGGAAAGCTACAAGGATATTTTTACAGAGCTTCTGCTTGCCGATGATACCCGCGTGGGCTTCCACAGGCAGGACAACGGTCTGCTTGTCTGGCAGGGCGCGTATCTGACCCGCAGCGCGGAAACGCTGCTGTCGTGGCGTGCCGTTGCCAATGCGCTGAACGACTTGATTGAACAGCATGAGCTGATTGCGGCCATCGACCCGAAGAAACTGCCGCAGGTAGAGGAACAGCTTTCCTTTGAACTGCCTGACGGTTCGCAGACGAGTGCGGAAGATGACAGGTTGGAAAAGGATGATTTTCTCACCCCGGAAAAGCAGGAAACCGTCATTCGCTCTGCTCTGCCCGTCGTAGAGTACAATGCCCCGCAGATGGACGACGGCAGCTATATCACGGACGAGGAAATCAACCTGGCTCTGGCAGCGGGCAGCAATTTTGAAAACAGCAAATTCCGTATTTATCAGCAGTTCACCACCACGCAGGGCGACCACGTTACTTTTTTGAAGAAGGAATACGGCAGCGGTGGTCGGTCATGGGATTACCAAAGCGGTGCTCATGGCTGGGTGGACCATGGTCCTGCCGGATTGAAGCTGATTTTGACAAATGAGGAAGGCCGCTTTGAGCGTCGGCTGCTATGGCGGGCCGCAGCCAAGCGTATTGCTTATCTGATCGAGATGCAGCGCTTTTTGACGCCGCAGGAGTCGGAGCAGTATCCCGCATGGGCTGCCGAGCAGCGAGAGGCCGCCAGTGCGGTGCGTGATGAACCCAGTACCGTGCCGGAAAACAGGCCCATTTGCGCTGAGGGCAGCGTTGTCTATCTTGAGGATGACCACCGTTTCACCGTGGAACGCATCGGGCAGTTTGACGTGCATCTGCGGGATGAGGAAGTCCCCCTGATCGGACGCGCCATCAGCCGGGAGGAGTTTCAGCGGCAGCTGGACGCCAACCCGCGCAACGGCGGCATGATGCTCTACGAGCAGCAGCACGAAGCTCTTGTGCAAGCGCAGACGGAACAGGCGCTATCCTACATTGAGGATTATCTCAAGGACGAATTCGAAATCACCGAGCCGGACTTTTCCGACCTGACACGAATCGATTTAGGCTATACCACTACCGAGGATGAGAAACACGTCATTCAGGTGTATGCCGACTTGGAGCACTGCACTGTCACCAAGCTGGTGGACGATACTCTCTACGCGCAGGAACGGTATGGCTCACTCGATGATCTGAACCAGGCGGTGCTCTCCAATCTCGATTTTGACAGCCTCATGAAAATAGACCTCGACGAAGTGGAAGAACACGAGCCGCCGGAAAATGTCTTTTCTCCCGACGAGCCCGCCGCGCAAGCCCCCACCAACTACCTTGCACCCTATGAGCCGGAGGTTCCCACAGGGGCAAAGGCCAAGTTTGCTGCGAACCTAAACGCAATTCGGACACTAAAGCAAATCGAGCAGCGCGGCACACCGGCCACAGAGCCCGAGCAGGATGTTCTGGCCGGATACCTCGGCTGGGGCGGTCTTTCCGATGCCTTTGCCCCTAATAAAGACAGCTGGCACAGCGAGTACACGCAGCTAAAAGAACTGCTGACGCCGGAGGAATACGCCGCCGCACAGGAATCTACGCTGACGGCGTTTTATACCCCGCCTACCGTCATCCATGCCATGTACCGCGCGCTGACCCGCATGGGCTGCGTGGGCGGCAATGTGCTGGAGCCCAGCATGGGTGTGGGTGCATTCTTTGGGCACCGCAGCGGCAGCTTTGATACGAACAATGCAAAGCTCTACGGCGTCGAGTTGGACAGTGTATCAGGCCGCATCGCGCAGCAGTTATACCAGAAAGCAAAAATTCAAATCTGCGGCTACGAAAAGGCCGACCTGCCGGACAGCTTCTTTGATTTGGCTATCGGCAATGTGCCATTTGGGCAGTATCAGGTTACGGACCGTCAATATGACAAGCTGCATTTTCAAATTCACGATTACTTTCTAGCCAAGACCGTAGACAAGCTCCGCGTCGGCGGCATTATGGCATTTATAACAACCTCCGGCACGATGGATAAAAAGTCCGAAAACGTGCGCCGGTATCTGGCTGCCCGCTGTGATTTGATCGGCGCGGTGCGGCTGCCCAACAATACCTTTACCGCGCAGGCAGGTACAACCGTTACCTCGGACATTCTATTTTTGCAAAAGCGTGGGCGGGTCTTGGAGCAGGACGCGCCGTGGATTCATGTGGGCGAGACTGCAGACGGCATTCCGCTGAACCGGTATTTCATCGACCATCCCGAGATGATATGCGGCGAGATGCAGATGATCAGCGGGCCCTACGGGCAGCGCCCCACCTGCGCACCGCTGGAAAATGGCACATCACTGGAAGGTCAGCTTGACGCGGCCCTTGCCAATTTGCAGGCCGAGTACACGCTGGCGGATGACCGGGAGGACGCGCAGGAGGAAAGCGACACGCTCGACGCTGACCCCGGCACGCGAAATTTTAGCTATGTTGTTAAAGCCGACACAGTTTATTACCGCGAAAATTCCAAGATGCGCGCCGTGAAGGCCAGTACCTCCGCGTTAGCCCGCATCAAGGCGCTGGTCCCACTGCGGGATACCTGCCGGGAGCTGATTCGGGCACAACTGGACAATCTGCCCGATGAAACGATTGCCGCTTTGCAAGCGCAGCTGACCGTCCAGTATGATTCCTACCACGATACGTATGGGCTAATCAACAGCCGCGGCACGGCTTCGGCGTTCCGTGAGGATTCCGGGTATTTCCTGCTCTGCTCACTGGAGGACATCGACAGTGAGGGCCATTACAGGGGCAAGACGGATATGTTCACGAAGCGGACCATCCGCCCGGCCCAGGTGGTGGACCATGTGGACACCGCCGATGAAGCGCTGGTACTGAGCCTGACCGAGAAGGCCCATGTGGACCTTACCTACATGGCACAGGTCACGGGAAAATCGCAGGACGAAATTATACGCGATTTGACCGGCGTTATCTTCAGTGACCCGGAGCAATCCGAGCCGGTCTATCTGCCGGCTGACGAATATCTTTCCGGCAATGTGCGACAAAAGCTGGCTGTTGCCCGGCTGGCCGCAGCGTCCGACCCGGACTATCAGGTCAATGTGAAGGCGCTGGAGCAGGTACAGCCGAAGGACCTCGACGCCAGTGAGATTGCGGTGCGTCTGGGTGCTACCTGGATACCACCTGAATATATTCAGGATTTTCTCATGGAGCTACTGGAGCCGCCATTGTCTACAAGACTTTCCGTGAAGGTTCTGTTTGCACCGTTCACCGGTGAATGGAACATCACCAACAAGCGCTACGGCAACGGCAGCATCAAGGCAACCATCACCTACGGCACAAACCGCAAGAATGCCTATGAAATCACCGAGGCTGCGCTGAACCTGCGGCCTGTGCAGGTGTTTGACACGATTACCGACGCGGAGGGAAACAAAAAAAGCGTGTTGAACCACGCCGCCACCGAGGCTGCCTACGCAAAGCAATGCTTGATAAAAGACAAGTTTGAAGAATGGATTTTCAAGGAGCCGCAGCGTCGGCAGGCGCTGGTAAGCCTGTACAACAGCAAATTCAATTGCATCCGCCCGCGGGAATATGACGGCAGCAATCTGCGCTTTCCCGGCATGAACCCGGAAATTACGCTGCGGCCCCATCAGCGCAACGCCATTGCCCATGTGCTGTACGGCAACAACGTACTTCTGGCACATGAGGTTGGGGCTGGGAAAACGTTCGAGATGGTCGCCAGCGCCATGGAGAAAAAGCGTCTGGGTCTTTGCAACAAGACCTTGATCGTAGTACCCAACCATTTGACCGAGCAGATGGCGTCCGAGGCGCTGCTGCTCTATCCCAACGCGGAAATTCTGGTGGCGCGCAAAACAGATTTTGAAAAAGCCAATCGCAAAAAGTTCTGTGCCCGTATTGCTACCGGCAACTTTGACATTATTGTGATCGGTCACAGTCAGTTTGAAAAGATACCGCTTTCCGATGAACGGCAGAAAATGTACCTGCAAAAGCAGATCGACGATGTAGTGGCACAGACCGCTGCACTGAAGGCCCAGCGCGCCGAGAATTTTACCATCAAGCAGATGGAGCGTATGAAAAAGCAGCTGCAACGGAAGCTGGACAAGCTCAACGACCAGAGCCGCAAGGATGACGTCATCACCTTTGAGGAGCTGGGCGTGGACAGCCTGATGGTGGACGAGGCGCACTATTTCAAGAATGCGATGGTCACCACCAAGATGACCCGTGTGGCCGGTATCTCCCAGACCGAAAGTCAAAAGGCCAGCGACATGTACATGAAATGCATGTACATGGACGAGCTGACCGGCGGGCACGGCATTGTCTTTGCCACCGGTACGCCGATTTCCAACTCGATGACCGAGATGTACATCATGATGCGGTATCTGCAATACGGGCTTTTGGAGCAGGAGGGCCTGCTGAACTTTGACGCGTGGGCGTCGACCTTTGGCGAGAGTGTTACCGCGATTGAACTGGCCCCTGAGGGCAACGGCTACCGTTCCAAAACACGGTTTGCAAAGTTCTACAATCTGCCGGAGCTTATGAATATGTTCAAGCAGTGTGCTGACATTCAGACCGCCGATATGCTGAAGCTGCCGGTCCCGGAAATCACAGGCGGCAAACCTACGATTGTGAAGCTGCCGCCCAGCGAGCTGCAGCGCCAGATGGTGGCTGCGCTGGGTGAGCGGGCCGAGGCGGTGCGCAATCGTCTGGTTGCCCCGAATGAGGACAACATGCTGCGCATCACGAATGATGGCCGCAAGCTGGCGCTGGACCAACGGTTGATGAACCCACTTCTGCCTGATGACCCCGACAGCAAGGCGAATGCCTGCGTGGAGCGGGTCTTTACCATTTGGGAAAAGACAAAGGCGCAGCGCTCCACGCAGATGATTTTCTGCGATTTGAGCACACCCCGTGCGGACGGCTTTGATGTGTACAACGATATTCGAGACAAGCTCGTGGCGCGTGGCATTCCCAAAGAGGAGGTACAGTTCATCCATGATGCCGATACTGAAGCCAAGAAAGCAGAGCTGTTCGGCAAAGTCCGCAGCGGTGCGGTTCGCGTGCTGATGGGCAGCACCCAAAAGATGGGCGCTGGCACCAACGTACAGACGCGGCTGTGCGCACTCCATCACCTTGATTGCCCATGGCGGCCAGCCGATATTGCCCAGCGCAATGGACGCATGGTGCGGCAGGGTAACATGAACAAAGAGGTTTCTATCTTTATTTATATAACCGAAGCCACATTTGACGCCTACAGCTATCAGTTGGTCGAAAACAAACAGAAGTTTATTTCGCAAATCATGACGTCGAAATCCCCCGCCCGAAGCTGTGAGGATTTAGACGAGGCTGCGCTCTCCTACGCTGAGGTAAAGGCGCTGGCTGCCGGAAACCCGATGATCAAAGAAAAGATGGACCTTGATATTCAGGTTGCGCGGCTTCGCACGCTGAAGGCCGCCTACAACAGCCAGCACTACCGACTGGAGGACGCCGTGACCGGCATCTTTCTGCGAGAGATTCGCGGCACCGAATGCCGGATTCAGGCGTTTGAGAAGGATATGCAGACCGCCAAGGACAGTCAGAGCTATGACAAGGACGGCAAGCTTGTTTTCAGCATTGAGCTGGACGGCACGACCTACGATAAGCGCGAGGACGCCGGTAAGGCACTGCTCGGGCTGGTGGGTGCTGCTGTGCGGGCTGACCATCCTGTTTTGGTGGGGCACTATGCGGGTTTTGAGGTCACGGTTGTCTATGTGCCGCTTTCCAAGGTGTTTGTGGCACATCTGGTTGGCCAGGCCACCCATACCACAGAGCTGGGCAGCGACGCTGCCGGCAATATGGTCCGACTGCAAAACGTTGTTGCTGCCCTGCCGCAGGAGGTCAGCGGTCTGCGCAACAATCTACAGCAGCTGCGCGTCCAGTTGGACAGCGCCAAAGAGGAACTGCAGCAGCCTTTTCTGCAGGAACAGGAGCTTAACGACAAGAGCGCGCGCCTGGCCGAGCTGGATGCCCTGCTGAATGTGGGCAATGATGCCCCGGTGCTGGAGGGTGAGGCCGAGGTCGTAAACGAGGACGATTCTGTGCGAACGCCTAGAGAGGAAAACGAACTGGAACGCTGAAATCGACAGCCTTGCATTATTTCGTAGACCATGTATCATAGAGGTAGGAGGTGGCCATTATGCCCATTCAACGTAAAAATCTGTTCCTTACCTGGGGTATCCGCATTAGTCTCGTGCCTGTCATTCTGGTACTTCTTGCACTGGGCCTGATTGCAATCGTGCTGTTTGCTATCTGCGGAGTTTGCGGCAGGTTTTTGGCGGCACTGGGCGGTCTGGCTTCTCTGTTGGCGCTATTCGATAAGTGCTACCAAGAGGCGGCAGTATCCGCCATCGTGGCATTCTTGCTCAGTCCTTACGGCGCGCCGCAGGTGCTGTTCTGGCTGGGCAGAAAGCTGCTCGAGTTTGCTGGTAGTCTGTATGATTTATACTACTGATTGGAGAAATTTATAATATGAAAAAATGTCTGTTATCTATTCTTTTAGCTACGGTGTTACTCTGCGCCTGCGCACAGCAGACCGATAACACCTTGCAAACGCCGGAAAGCAGTACGCTGGTAGAACTTACCGTTGCAGCTGAAGAGACTGCCATTGAGACACCTGCGCCGCTTGCCACGGAAAGCCCGGCACCAGCGTCTACGCAGACTCCAGAACCGACTGCCACACCGGCACCGACTGAAATTCCCATACCGGAGCCTACTGCAGCGCCTACCGAAGCGCCCGCTACGGAACCCGTTGCCGCGGAGAGTCAACCTGCACAGGTCAGTATGAGCTACGGTGCAGTCCCCTTTGACCTGGCGGCGGGCAGTGAGGAGTGGTGGAGCATCGACAGCTCGGACAGCGCCTACTGGGCTGTACAGGAAAACATCAATGCTATGCGCGCAGCAGCTGGTCTGTCCCCTTTGACGATGGACAGTGGCCTGAGTGTTGCTGCCGATGCACGCTGTGAGAGCTTTGTGGCGGGCGGACCGTTCGACCACAGCGGCATGACGACCCGCAGTGAGATCTGCGCTGCAGGTCCGATTGGCTCTGCCAGCAGCGTTTGCACCTACTGGCAGGGCAGCTCTGCCCACTATGCCAACATTATGGAGCCCAGCTTCACCAGCATGGGTGTGGGCTGCTGGTTCTGCAGCACAGCCGAAGGCCAGTACACTTACTGGACCGTAACCTTTCAGTGATTGGAGAATGGATATGAAAAAGCAAAACTCCCTGTATCGGATGACGACCTCCGAAATGCAGATCATGACCTACCTTTGGAATTCCAAGGAGCCGGCCATCGCCAGTCAGATTGTTTCCGATTTGATCCCGACCCAGAACTGCACCTGGAAGCCGCGTTCGGTCTTTACCATCCTGAAAAGCCTTGCGGAAAAGGACCTGATCCACGATGTTGGGTACGTGAGAACCGGCAAGACCTACTCCCGCAAGTTTGCTCCCAAGGTGAGCCGCGCAGAATACCTGGCAATGCAGGTCATGAACGAGCTGCCGGACCAGGAGCTGCCGGAATTTTTGGAGTTCTTTCAGGGAAAGGTCGGTTGAGCGATACAGGTAAATCAAACTCTCAAGTGTCTGCTGTTTTTTCGGCAGGCACTTTTTTTATATAGATAAAATTTAATAACGGAAGGAAAAGTGTGCAATGAATCAAAGATTCAATCTCAAGCAGCGCGTGGCGGCCTTGTGTATGGCAGCTATGATGTGCTGCACAATGTTCCCGGTTGGGGCGTTTGCGGAGGCTCCAAGGGCTGATGCAGACGGCACGCTCATCATGGAGCAGGACAAAGAGGCCGTCACAGATGGCAGCCATCAGACTGAGGCAAGCGACCCGGACCCGGGTGAAGAAAGCACGCCCAAAAGCAGCGAAGTTGTCGCAACATCCCAAAGCGCCGACGAGGATGCGTCAGTGGAAACATCCACCGACTACACCTTCGACGGCGCTGTTTTGTACAAAGACTTACCGGATGCACCGACTGGTTCTTATATGGGCAGCCAGGGACTGCCCGTTGCCACGGGTGAAACAAAAATCGGCATTTCTGCCTGGCCGAATGACCAGTTGGAAGAAAGCGTGGACAGTTACCTGAGTACGGACACCCTGAACAGCGACGACCTGACGATGATGGCTCCGTTGCTGGAGGATACCGACTATGCCGTTGTGCCCATTCTGGCACAGGTAGAATACCCTGCGGACGGCAGCAGTCTGAATGTAGTGCTTCCCAACGAGGTGACTGTGCTGGACTTCTACGGTGTTCCTGCCGATGAGACTACGCGCAGCAGCCTTATGCACAGCGAGTATACGGAAACATCCGCCGCGGTCATGGGGATGTATGTTCAGGCAGATGCCGACTTTTCCGCGCAGCTTGTCTACACAGCCACGGATGGCAGCACGCTGACGAAAGCGCTGCACGTTGTAATTGACCGCAGCCGCACCATGGCCGGACCGTTCGCAGAAACTTCAGACGTCGCCGCCTACGCCGAGCGCCCCACGCCTGCCGTTACCAGCGGCAAAATCACCAAGGTCGAGAAGGTCAACGGCACATGGCTGATCTGGTTCAATGGCGAGGAAGCCTACTGCTGCACCCACGGTGCCAACGGCCAGCCCAAGGGCTGTCCGCCGTACACTTATACGAACACTTCTCTGGTCAGCGCGGATCAGTGCATTCCCGGTGACCACTACGGCAACCAGTACCGCATCTGGGGCGGTCTGGACCAGCTCTCTATGGACTTGCTGCCCGATACGCCCGCAGTTTTTTCCGCAGAAGATACTGAAGAAATCTCTCTTTTGGATTTCTGCCGCACGATTTACGACGATACCCAGATGTGGCTGATTGAAAATTATCCCGAGAGCACTGCTGCAAAAATCTATCTGGAATCCGCGCAGGCCCTGCTGGACGGCGCTGTTGCCTATGCAAAGCCCCGCGGCTACTACACCTACATTTATACCCCTGCGCGCAGCGGTTGGCAGACCGTTGCCCTGATTGGCCCTGAAATCAGTGAGGAGGAAACGGAAGAACCGAAGCCTGTCGTACAGGAGTATTATGCCAGTTGGGAAGCCCCTGCACAGTCCGCCAGCGGCACCGTGGATCTGACCTACGGTATCACCACAGATAAGATCCAGCTGAAAACGCTGGAAAAGGTGGACGGTGCCACGATTGAAATCGAGCCTATCACCAAATCCGGCACGATTGACGGCGGCAGCTGGAGCATTTCACCTGCCGGTGTGCAGACCGTCACTACAGGCGGC
>OLSL01002233.1_pt1 | contig 16084 bp, 17 predicted proteins | sample 1672511 | NCBI WGS metagenome assembly OLSL01 (sample SAMEA3136694, study PRJEB25190) | human gut metagenome | biome: human gut; feature: human-associated habitat; material: faeces | place: Austria | collected 2013
ACGGACGACCCATCTGGAAAACTTTGTGCAATGCGGCAAGCGGTTGACGGCGCATTTTTCTTTATGCCGGTATTGATTGCGATATCTGCATCTAAAAAATTTGGAACGAATATGTATTATGCGGCAAGTATAGCGTTGATTATGTTGCATCCAAATTTTATTTCATTCATGAATAGTGCAAATGATGCAAAAGAAACTGTAAAATTTCTTAAATTTATTCCGGTAACATATGCATCTTATGCTTATTCTGTTATTCCGATTATTCTGGCAGTATGGTCGCTGAAATATGTCGAGCGTCTGGTAGATAAGATTACACCGGTAGTAACCAAGAACTTCTTAAAACCGATGTTGGTAGTGCTGATCGAAGCACCTATTGCATTGATTATTCTTGGACCTTTAGGTGCAATCTGTGGTAACGTATTATCAACAGTTGTTTATACAATTCATGATAAACTTGGATTTATTGCGATCGGTCTTGTGGCGGGTGTATATCCTTTCGTTGTTATGGCAGGTATGCATCATGCATTTACACCAATCAAACTGGGAATGATTGCTTCCACAGGATTTGAAAACTTTATCTGTATCGGAGAACTTTGCTCTAACATGGCACAGGGTGCTGCATCGCTTGCAGTAGCAGTAAAGAGTAAGAACAAAGATTTTAAACAGATTGCCGGATCTTCTGCATTTTCGGCATTATTTGCAGGAATTACAGAGCCAGCTCTGTATGGTGTAACATTACGTTTGAAACGTCCGATGTTAGGAGCATGTATCGGTGCTGCTGCAGGTGGATTATTTGGTGGATTTTTCCAGATGAAATGTTTTGGTATTGCGACACCTGCGATCGTAACAATCGTTCAGTATGTAGAAAAAGGAAAACCGCAGAGTCTGTTATTTGCGGCACTTACGATTCTCCTTACAATAGTGGTTGCATTCATTGCGACAATGATCATTGGATTTGAAGATGTAGTAGATGATGATGATGAATTAGACATGCTGGAAACAGAAAGCAAAGAAGAAGTAAAAGTAATGGAGAATGCGATTGATATTGCAAGTCCGGCAGAAGGAAAAGCAATTTCACTGTCAGAAGTTGCAGATGCAACATTTGCACAGGAAATTCTTGGAAAAGGTGCGGCAATCGTTCCGGAAAAAGGAGTGATCTATGCACCATTTGATGGAAAAGTAGATGTGATGTTTGAAACGGGACATGCAGTAGGTCTTGTAGGAGAGAATGGGGTAGAACTTCTGGTACACATCGGAATCGATACCGTAAATCTGGAAGGAAAATATTTCTCACCGAAGAAAGCAGCAGGAGATGTTGTGAAAAAGGGTGATGTGTTGATCGAATTTGATATTGAAAAAATAAAAGAGGCTGGATATGATGTAACAACGCCGGTGATCGTTTCAAACACAGATCAGTATGCAATAGTTGAAAAAACAGCAACAGGAGAAGTAACAAAAGAAAGTAACCTTATCAAAGTTCAGTAAAGGAAAGGAATATGGATATGGAAGAAATGAAAGTGACAAGATTTCCAAAAGACTTTCTATGGGGAAGCGCTTCAGCGGCTTATCAGATTGAAGGTGGATGGAAAGAAGATGGAAAAGGTGTGACAAACTGGGATACATTTGTACGTATCCCAGGGAAAACATATAAAGCAACGACCGGTGATGTAGCGGTAGATCATTATCACCACTATAAAGAGGATATTGCATTAATGGCAGAGATGGGATTAAAAACATACCGGTTTTCTATCTCCTGGGCCCGTATTTATCCGGAAGGAAGAGGTACGGTCAATGAAAAAGGACTTGCATTTTATCAGGATATTATTGATGAATGCTTGAAATATGGAATTGAGCCGATGGTGACAATTTTCCACTGGGATCTTCCGCAGGCACTGGTGGATCTGTATGGTGGATGGGAAAGCCCGGAGATCATTCAGGATTATGTGACTTATGCAAAGACTCTCTTCGAAAACTTTGGCGATAAAGTGAAATACTGGATTACATTAAACGAACAGAATATATTTACTTCTCTTGGTTGGTTGACAGCACAGCATCCGCCTGGAAAATTTGATGACCAGAAGACTTTTTATCAGGTTAATCATTATGCTTTTATGGCACATGCCAGGGCTGTACTTGCTTATCGGGAAATGGGTGGAAAAGGAGAGATTGGTGCAAGCTTTGCGTATGTACCATCCTATGCGTTGGACTGTAAACCGGTAAATGCAATGGCAAAACGTGATTATGATGAATTGAAAAATTTCTGGTGGATGGATATATATGCATATGGACGTTATCCAAAAGCTGCGATGGCTTATCTGAAGAAAAAAGGTTATGCTCCGGAAATTTTAGATGAAGATATGGAGATATTGAAAAAAGCTGCCGGAGAGATTACATTCATGGGTGTAAATTATTATCAGAGTTGTGTGTGTGAGTATAATCCAATGGATGGAGTTACGCCGTATGGTACGATGAATACAACAGGTGTAAAGGGATCTGCCCAAGAACTGGGAATGCAGGGAATATATAAGAATCCAGTAAATCCATATCTTATGACAACAGATTGGGATTGGACGATAGATCCGATGGGGCTTCGCTTTTGCTGCCGTGAAATTACAAGCCGTTATGGTCTGCCAATTGTGATTTCTGAAAATGGATTGGGAGCATTTGATAAAAAGACAGAAGATGATCAGATTCATGATGAATATAGAATCCATTATCTGGAAGAACATTTGAAAGAACTGGGAAAAGCAATTGAAGAAGGCTGTGAAGTTCTGGCATACTGTACATGGTCATTCACGGATCTTTTAAGCTGGTTAAATGGTTATCAGAAACGTTATGGTTTCGTATATGTAGACCGTGAAGAGGAAGAAGGCGGTACATTAAACCGCTATAAAAAAGATAGCTTTTACTGGTATCAGGGTGTTATCAAATCTGATGGGGAGAATTTGTATAAATAGGTATAAATAAAAAAGATTATTGTGATACAGAAATGAAATTCTGGCACAATAATCTTTTTTGTTTACAAATCCGTTTGTATTATCCACTGACTTCGCTGAATCATTTTTTGAGGCGGAAGATGGATGTAGATGAGATGCAGGCACGCTTGGAACTAGTTAACCTTCTGGTTACATACAAAGGTTCGATCGGTGACAGCTGTCATGATGCATTAAATAGAAAATCATGTGTAAAGAATAAATACAACAACTGTCTTGTCACATGTAAATAACAGTGGTATAATGTGAAAAGTTTAAGCGGTCAGAAGAATATATATGGAGGGACTGTCCGTAAACGGAAAGCAGTATAGAAAAGAGGATGTTGTATTATGAAACTGAATGCAGATGTAGTAATAGTCGGAAGTGGGGTTGCCGGACTTTTCAGTGCCTTGAATTTACCTGAAGAACAGGAAATCATACTAATTACCAAATCAGATCTGGAAAGCAGTGATTCTTTCCTTGCGCAAGGGGGAATCTGTGTATTAAGAGATGAAAAAGACTATGACAGTTATTTCGAAGACACGATGAAGGCAGGACATTACGAGAACCGGAAAGAATCTGTGGATATTATGATCCGTAATTCCAGAGATATTATTAATGATCTTGTGAAATACGGTGTAGAATTTGAAAAGAAGGACGGAAAATTTGCCTATACAAGAGAAGGTGCACATTCCAGACCGAGAATCCTGTTTCATGAAGATGTGACGGGAAAAGAGATCACCAGCAAGCTGCTTGCACAGGTGAAGAAGCTTGAGAATGTAAAGATATATGAATATACAAAGATGACGGATGTGATCATCGAAAATGGAAAATGTGTAGGAATCAAAGCAGAGAATGAAAACGGAACATACGAAATCTATGCGGAGAATACAATCCTTGCAAGCGGCGGAATCGGTGGAACTTACCAGCATTCGACAAATTTTCCGCATCTGACAGGAGATGCGATTGAAATAGCAAAGAAACACAACATTCGTCTTGAACATCTGGATTATGTACAGATTCATCCAACGACATTGTATTCGAAGAAACCGGGAAGACGTTTCCTGATCTCAGAGTCTGTACGTGGAGAAGGTGCGGTTCTTTATAATAAGAATAAAGAGCGTTTTGTAGATGAGTTGCTGCCGAGGGATGTGGTGACAAAAGCAATCAGGGAAGAGATGAAAAAGGATGGAACCGATTATGTATGGCTTTCTATGGAACATATACCGAAAGAAACTATTTTAAATCATTTCCCGAATATCTATGAACATTGTCTGGAAGAAGGATATGACGTAACGAAAGAATGCATCCCGGTTGTACCGGCACAGCATTATTTTATGGGTGGAATCTGGGTAGATTCAGACAGCAGGACTTCTATGGAACACCTGTATGCAGTCGGGGAGACAAGCTGTAATGGTGTACATGGTGCTAACCGTCTGGCAAGTAACTCACTTCTGGAAAGTCTGGTATTTGCAAAGCGCGCAGCAACAAAGATTACAAAAGAAGAAACACAGGAAAAAATATCTGAACGTAAAGCGGTATAAGATGTTATAATAAATGTAGTATACGGATGCATAGATAAAAATTGCTATCTGTCAAAAAATGAATAGAAAAATAAACAGGAAAAGGACAGAAACAGACGAACAGGAAGAATGATAAAGGAGACAAGCATAATATGAATAACATAACAATGACTTTACAGGTAGACCACCTGATCATGGAAGCATTAAGAGAAGATATTTCAAGTGAGGACGTGACCACCAATGCGGTCATGCACGAAGCTGTAACCGGAGAAGTAGATCTGATCTGTAAACAGGATGGTGTGATCGCAGGACTTCAGATATTTCAGAGAGTCTTCGAATTATTAGATAAAGATACAAAAGTAGAATTTTTCTGCAAAGATGGCGATGAAGTAAAGAATGGACAGTTAATGGGGAAAGTAACCGGAGATATCCGTGTACTCCTTTCCGGAGAAAGAGTTGCGCTGAATTATCTGCAGAGAATGAGTGGAATCGCAAGTTATACACATTCCGTAGCATCGCTTCTGGAGGGAAGTAAGACAAAACTTCTGGATACCAGAAAGACGACTCCGAATATGAGAATTTTTGAAAAATATGCAGTCAGAGTGGGTGGCGGATACAATCACCGTTATAATCTGTCTGATGGAGTGTTGCTGAAAGACAATCACATCGGTGCAGCAGGAAGCGTGACAAAAGCTGTTCAGATGGCAAAAGAATATGCACCATTTGTACGTAAGATCGAGGTAGAAGTTGAAAATCTGGATATGGTGAAAGAAGCGGTAGAAGCAGGGGCAGACATTATCATGCTCGATAATATGTCCACGGAAGAGATGCAGGAAGCAATCCGCATCATTGACGGACGTGCCGAGACCGAGTGTTCCGGTAATGTAACGAAAGAGAATATCAGCAGACTGACTTCTCTCGGCGTAGATTATATTTCCAGCGGAGCACTGACACATTCCGCACCGATTTTAGATATTTCCTTAAAGCACCTTCATGCGGTATAATAGATATGATTACCGTGTGTGGAGAAAAATACATGGATAAATAGATCATTTGGGAAAATAACATGGGAGGTGGCAACAGGAAATGCATGGATCTGAAAGAAGAGAACAGATAATCAGACAGATTCAGGAAAGCAAAGCTCCGGTATCCGGAACAAAGCTTGCTTCCCTTTATAGTGTCAGCCGTCAGGTGATCGTGCAGGATATCGCACTGATCCGCTCAGCAGGATATGAGATCATATCTACAAACCGCGGCTATATATTGAACCAGCCAAAGACGGTGTGTCGGATATTTAAAGTACAGCACACAGATGAACAGCTGGAAGAAGAGCTGAATACGATCGTTGACCTGGGAGGATGTGTAGACAATGTCATGATCCATCACAGAGTCTATGGAAAGATGGAGGCGGAACTGGCCTTAAGTTCCCGGAGAAAGGTCGGCGCATTTATGGAAGATATCCGAAGTGGCAAGTCCAGTCCGCTTAAGAACATCACATCCAACTATCATTATCATAAGGTTAGTGCCGACAGCGAAGAGACGCTGGATCTGATCGAGCAGGAACTGAGGGAAAAAGGATTTCTGGTAGAGGAAAGACGACAGGTAGTGTAAATATTTCTTGCATTTTTCAGAAAGATTGTATACGATAAAGTATAAAGTGAAATGTGAGGAATGAGATGGCGGGAATAAAAAAAGGTGCAGAGTTAAGACAGAAAATTATTGATACAGCATGGGAACTGTTTTATGAAAATGGTTATGAGAATACGACAGTAAATGATATCATCCGGAAAGTGGGAACTTCAAAAGGTGGATTTTATTATTATTTTAAGGCGAAAGAAGATTTGTTGAATTCCTTGTACTCCGTTTTCGACCGGGAATATGAAAAATTTTATGAAAATATGGACCAAAATCAGGACAGCCTGATGAAGCTGAAACAGCTCAGTCAATATGTGTCTTATTTTATTGAAGGAAATGTATCAGCAGAACTTCTGGCTGCACTTTACCAGTCACAATTGGCAAAAAAAAGTCAGGATAATTTTTTGAATCCGGACAGGTATTATATCAATCTTGTCAAAAAGATCATATCCGAGGGTCAGAAAAAAGGGGAAATCCGGACAGATATATCTGTAGAGGAGCTGGCGCATGATGTGCTGGTTTTGGAAAGAGGAATTATTATGGACTGGTGTGTCCAGAATGGTTCATTTTCGTTAGGATATTACGGAAGTCGCAGTTTTGACCTGTATATTGAATTTATGAGAGTAGGTTAAGTAATAATAAAAAAGATTACAGCAATGTATTTGTTGTAGTCTTTTTTTATACCAAAGTATGTAATAGAAGCTGATTGTAAAATGTAATCTGTATTTTATAAAAAACAGACCAAGGTATGTACCTGCAAGTGCGAATAAAAGGAGATAAAAGAAAGAAAATAAATGTAAAAGCATACAATAAATAAGAAATGTATGGATAAAAAGAAGAAGAAGTCAGATAAATTGATTGACAACAGAAGAGAGAATTGTTAATATTATAACTAACAACAAACCGAGGTTTCCAAAAGAATGGAGGAGAAATATGGTATATACAGAGATATGTAATGCTGTGTGGATGTATCTGTGGGTAGGAGCCTTGTTACTGGCAGTAATTTTACAATGTCTGGTATTTATGAAAAAAGCCTGGAAACACGCTCTGGAATTAGGACTTCGGCCGGAACAGATAAAAAAGGGCTTAACAACAGGAATCACGATCAGCATTATGCCGACTTTGCCGGTATTGTTAGTTTTACTTTCACTTATGCCTTTGCTGGGCGTTCCGCTTCCGTGGTTGAGATTATCAATCATAGGATCTGCATATTACGAAACCTATGCAGCGACCACAGCATTGGAGTGTGTGGGAGAAACAATGAAATTAAATGAATACAGTGCCGTAGGATGGGTGGCTGCAGCGTGGGTTATGACGATTGGAGGAAGCGCCTGTGTATTATGGTCATCCCTTGCAATCAAACCGATTTCCATGTTGTATGAAAAGGCCGAAAAGATTGATATGAAATTAGTACTTTCAATTGGAGCAGGATGTCTTGCCGGAGTTATGGCATATGTATCGGTATCTTATGGATTTAGTGCAATGTCAACAAAAGGCGTTGTGTTCTGTATCAGTTTCGCCGTTGGTGCATTGCTAGTGTGGATACATAACAAAAGACCGAAGGCCAAATGGCTGTCGGATTATCTGATGACGATCAGTATGCTGGTTGCGATGGCGGCAGCCTGTATCATCTTTTAATGAAAGAGAAAGGATGTGGAAAACATGACAGATAATGGATATCACAGGTGGATACACCGGTTTGGAATTTCATCGAGCCTGCTTTTGTTTGTGGCGATGACTGCATTTCCGGTGGCAATTAGTTTTGTATATGGAATATGGCCGGATTTTAAAGCGTTATGGCCTGGATTTGTTGCAGTGATTTTATTTATGGCACCATATTGGCCGGCCGAAACGATCGGATATATGTCGGTAATGGGACCGGGAGCGTTATATATGTCCTACATTACCGGAAATGTTACAAATCTCAGAATGCCGGCAACGATTGGAACGATTAATTCACTGGGAATTAAACCGAATACCGAGGAATGTCATACAATGGCAATCATTGCATGTGGAGCATCTGTAATTACAACCGTTGTGATCGTAGCGTTGGGTGTCGTGATTGCAACTCCGCTTGCACCGGTTTTGGAATCTCCGGTGATCAAGCCTGCATTTGATTATGTTGTACCGGCGTTGTTCGGAGGTCTGGTTGCGCAGACAGTTCTGAAAGGGAAAAAACAGTTTTTGTATTTTCTGGTACCATTGGCGATTTGTCTGTTTTTCTGTTATTTTACCGCAGTAAACAGTGCATATTATATGCTGATTGCGATTGCAGTATCGGTAATCATCTATGTGATGGATTATAAAAAAGAAAAACAAAAAGAAGTAAAATAGTGTTCATGGAAAGGAGCAGCGTATGAGTAAGTATACATATATTATTTGTGGGAAACTTTATAATGGTATAGATGCGGAATTCAAAGAAGGATATAAGATACTTGTCAAAGACAATAAGATAGAGGCTGTTGGCAGAGAAATTCCACAGCCGGAGACAGCAGAAGTGGTGGATCTTTCGGATGCAACCGTTACGCCGGGAATGATAGATGCGCATATGCATATGGATTATATAGACTGGCACACAATAAGAGAAGAAGTATATACTACTTCAGAAGAAGCAAAAACGATCGCGATCATCAGAACTGCACAGAAAACACTTTCCAGAGGATTTACAACAGTCAGACATCCGGGAGGAATTACTTCGAATGGTTTTGGAGTTCTGGATGTAAAAAGAGCAATAGAAAAAGGGTATATCACAGGATCGAGAATTGTGGCAGCACCTAGATTTCTGTGTGCGGCAGGAAGCCATGGTGATCTGTCACAGGGATTTGCAAGAAATCCGGAATTGTCTAATATAGCGCAGAATCTGAGATTAAGTCTCGGAGCCGGAAAAGATTTCTTTGCAAATGCGGTTAGAGAAGAGATAAAATACGGTGCGGATTTTATTAAAATCATGGCAACGGGAGGTTTCTTTACGCCATATGATAATCCATCACAACAGCAGATGAATGATGAAGAACTGAAATCAATCATGGATACAGCCCATGAATGGGGCAAGACTGTTACAGCACATGTATATAGTGTAAATCATATGCAGAAACTGATAAAATTCGGAATTGACGGAATGGAACATTGTTCGCTTATGGATGAAGAAACGGCACAGATGATCATAGATAATGATGTATATGTTGTTCCTACATTCTGCCCGTACGAAGAAGCGGTACATTATGATCCGGTTATGATACAGACCAAGCAGGAAGAATATAGAATTAAACTGGAATATTATAAAGACGCATTGCAGGAAGGTCGTGAAGTGATTAAAAATTGTAAGTGTAAATTAGGATATGGCACGGATATGGTTGCAACACATCAGAATTATGAAAGTGGATATGAATTTAAAGCGTGGATGGAGAGTGGCATGGGTACTTTCCGTACCTTGCATGCGGCAACAAAGGTTAATTCAGAGATACTTCAGCTGGAAGATAAGATCGGTACACTGGAACCGGGAAAATATGCAGATATTGCAGCATGGAAAAGAGACCTGATGACAGATCCGTATGCATTATTAGACTGTGCATTTGTTATGAAGGAAGGAGTAATTTATCCGACAGAAAAATGCGAGGAATTAACTGATTAATTGTTGAAAATATATGGTATTTTCTGACGAGTCAATGTATAATGATAGACAAAGAAATCGTGATACTTTCATCCGAAGGAGGGATACCTATGACGACGCATAAGATTATAACAATAGGCAGACAGTTTGGAAGCGGCGGACATGAGATTGGCAATCTTCTTGCAACAAGACTGGATATTCCATTATATGATAACAATCTTGTCAGAATGGCAGCAGAGAAGATGGATATCAGAGAAGAGACGGCAAAGGCAATTGATGAGACTTCTCTTAACAGTTTCGTATCCAGTTATCTGATCACACCGATGGGATATTCTTCCTATATTAATTCGGAAGAATATGTGCAGCCGTTATCTGAGCAGATGTATGAACTGCAGACGGAGATCATCAAAAAACTTGCAGAACGTGGGCCATGTGTGATCGTGGGCAGATGTGCAGACTATATCCTGAAGGACAATCCAAACTGCATTAACGTATTCATCTGTGCTGACCGGGCTGACCGCATCAAACGTATAGCGGAAAGATACGATGTGTCTGAGAAGAAAGCTCTAGATCGCATCAAACGTATGGACAGAGAACGAAAATATTATTACGAAACTCATACAGGACAGGAATGGGGAAGCATCAGTTCTCATGACATATTACTGAATGCAAGCCTTCTTGGGATCGAAGGAACGGTTAATGTGTTGGAAGGAATCTATAAAAGATAACGGACAATGAAATGAAAGATGTAATAAGAAATGAGCGGTGTATGCCGCTCATTTCTTATTGCCCTTAAATATTATGATTCAAATCCAAGTACCGTTTCTGTATTCTGAATATCTGAATATAATTTCAGATGCATGCCTTCTGTATGGCATACTTTTACAATATCCTCATACTCTTTGCAATCCGGAAGTATTTTCATAAGCATGTTAGGCATATTATGAAAAATATTACGGTTAAATATACAGGATCGTTCAAAAGTACTCATATGGCCACATCCTTTCTGTAAAAATAGTCTATATATAATGTATTATACAGAAAAAAAGACTGAAAATTACAGGATAAATGAGAAAAATATACAAAGTAAGACTACATATTTTGCTTGAAAAATACGACCATAACATCTAGAATAAAAATGTTATGAAAAAAATAAAGGAGAGACGGTAGATATGGAAATGTTTATTGATATATTACTGGATGCGGCAATCGATTGTGTGAAGATGCTTCCATTCCTGTTTCTTGCATTTCTGCTGATAGAGGCACTGGAGCATTATTCCAGTGATTTTACAAAAAAACTCATGGTGAAAGTAGATAAGGCAGGACCGGTTGTAGGAGCAATCGTAGGATGTGTCCCTCAGTGTGGATTTTCGGTTATGGCAGCAAATCTGTATTCGGGCGGAATCATTACGGTTGGAACATTGATCGCAGTGTTTCTAGCCACATCGGATGAGGCAATACTTATTATAATGGGAAATCCGGAACATGCAGGAAAGATCGGTGTGCTGCTTCTGGCAAAAGTGATCATTGCAATTATTGCAGGATATCTGGTAGATATTTTCTTTAAAAAAGAAATTGCAGTGCCGCATCATGAAGGAGAACTCTGTCATGACTGTGGATGTCACAATCATTCATCCGGAATTGTAAAGCCGGCACTTCGTCATACCGGAAAGATATTCTTATATTTATTTGTATTTACATTTATTTTAAATCTGTGTATTGACATACTTGGAATTGACAAGATTTCAGCTATGATGCTTGGAGATACTGTGTTCCAGCCGGCAATTGCGGCTTTGATCGGCCTGATCCCAAATTGTGCGGCGTCCGTGATTCTGACACAGCTGTATCTGAGCGGGGCAATTTCTTTTTCCTCTGTGATCGCGGGACTTTGCACGGGAGCCGGTATCGGGCTTGTAGTATTGTTCAAAGTGAATCCGGATAAGAAGGAAAATATAAAAATTATAGCAGTATTGTATGTGATTGCTGTGATCGCAGGTCTGATCCTGGAGCTGACCGGAGTGTAGAATGCTGTCTGTGGCATAGAATTGCATTTTTGGAAGAATGTGTTATAATATTGACAACTAGGTAATAAGGCTTAGAGAGATTTAGGAGGAAATGAAATGGCTACAAAAAAAGTAACAACAGCAACCACAAAGGATGTAACTGCAAAAGTAACTGCACCAGTGACAAAGACATCAGAAAAAGCAGAGACAACGAATAAAGCAGAGACAGTAAAGGCAGTGGCAGCAACAGAGCCGAAGAAGATAGAGAAGGAGCCGGTAAAAACAGCAGCTCCAAAGACCGAGCCAGTAAAACCGACTACAAAAGAAGAAACAGCTAAGCCGGAAGCAAAGAAGGCCGAGAAAAAAGTTGAAGACAAAGCTGTAAAGACAGAATCTGTCAAGAAAGCTGAAGCGGAGACATAGACAGCAGCAAAGAAGACAACCACAAAGAAGACGACAGCAAAGAAGACGACAGCAAAGAAGACAACTGCGAGAAAAACAACAGCAAAAAAAGAAATCAAAGTAAGTGCGTTTGTAGAATACTTTGGAAAACAGGTAGAAGAAAAAGATATGATCGCAAGAGTAAAGAAGGCATGGACATCTTCTGGAAAGAAAATCGGAGATATCAAGACGATGGAGTTATACATAAAACCAGAAGAATCTGCAGTATACTATGTTATTAATGGAACAGAGACAGGAGCAGTAGCATTCTAGAGGCGGATATAAGGAACCAAAGGCTGTGAATCTTCGGAGGCACAGTCTTTTCTATTCTTAAAGCATAATAAGGGGCAAAGGAGAAACGGGTATGAATATGGAGAACTTTACATCAGTTTTTAATTCGGCAGATGGGCCCACGAGTATATTTGTTGCAGGGAAGACACCGGAGATAATGGGTGTGCTGATTGCGATTGTTGTAGTGGGTGTAATTATTTCATTGTTTGGTCTGAAGCTTGTAAGAGTACTTTCGGCGATGATGGGACTTGGAACCGGAGCAGTGATCGGAGCAGTGATCGGAACAGTGGCAGGTCTTGATACGACAAAGATGGTTGCGACAATTGCCGTGTGCGGAGTGGTATTGTGTATCATGTGTGCAGTACTACGAAAATTCGGAATCTTTGTTATGACTTTCTTGGGATCATGGGGGACATTTGTTACCCTTGTGGAAGCGCGGTCAGTTATAGTACTTGGAATCTGCGCAGCGGTTGCACTGGTCATCGCAATACTGACAGTCATCTTTGCGGAATTTCTGGTCATCTTTGTAACCGGTATTGTAGGAGGAGTGGAAGCAGGAATGGCACTTCCGTTTCTTCTTGGGATGACAAAGATTGGCTGGATCGGATATGTAATGAGTGCAGCGATCGCAGTAATTGGCATCACGGTTCAGACAATGATGCAGTCGAGAAAGATCGGAAAGAGGGAAAAAATATTTTCGAAAAAGATCAAAGAACAGGTTTCGATGGAATCGGAAGTAGAAAAGGCCAGAATGCTTCTCGATGATGGAGATGTGGAAGAATCTCCGGAGGAAGAAACGGAAGCCGGAGATCAGGTAGATCAGGGAGATCAGGGAGAACCGGAAGAGACGGTGACAGAGATATTTGACATAGACGATGATAAGCCGGAGCCGGAAGATACAGATGATGAGGAAAATGTAGATGTCAAAATGACGGATGTGCCGGAAGGCGGATTCCTGGATGAGGATGATGTCGAGATATTCGAGACAGACGATTCGGATGTCGTAGTTCTTCATGCGGATGATATTGACTAAAGCAAAAAATATATACCCGTTGCAGAAAATTAAGATCTGCAACGGGTATTTTTGTTATAAGGGATGTGCTATAATGTTGCTAAGAATAAAGTTAAGGAGGCTTACTTATGAAATTGGATATGCATTGCCATGTGCGGGAAGGCTCAGTAGACAGCAGGGTAAGCTTGGACGAATACATCACAACCCTGAAGGAAAAAGGATTTGACGGGATGCTGATCACAGATCACGATACGTATCATGGTTATCGTCATTGGAAATATCATATGAAAGGCAAGGTACATGAAGATTTTGTTGTGTTGAAAGGAATCGAGTATGATACTCTGGATGCGGGACATATCATTTGTATTATGCCGGAAGGTGTAAAGATGCGTCTTCTGGAAGTAAAGGGACTCCCGGTGTCTGTTCTGATTGACTTTGTGCACAGACACGGAGGAATCCTCGGACCGGCACATCCATGCGGGGAAAAGTATCTGAGTTTTACTAATACGGGAAGGTTTTATAAATCACCGGAACTGATCAAAAGGTTTGATTTCATTGAGGCGTTTAATGCATGTGAATCAGCAGAATCGAATGAAGGAGCAAGGAAGCTTGCAGAGAAATACAAAAAGCCGGGAATCGGCGGAAGTGACGCACACAGACCGGCCTCGCTGCCCGCCTGGGCGCAGACCCGGGCGAAGAATTCCTGTCCGGACTGGGCGTGGAAGACGCCGCCCAGCTGTCCCGTGGCGGTTTTGATCAGGGGGTTATAGTAAAAGAAAATATCCGGCCCGTGCAGACCCATATCGTAAAGCCGCCGGAACCGCTGGATACTTCGGCGGTCGTTGGGACACATCCCGGAAAGCAGCTGCTTTCCGAAGCGGTAATGGGCGTAATTTGCTGGCATGATCGGTCACCTCGTTGTTTTTTCTCACGTTTTCCCATTCTACATGATAATTCGGCAAAAGAGAAGCACTTTTTTCAAAATTCCACTTCAAATTTCTGTAAAGCCGGGGCGTTGCAATGCCAGCGGCACCGTGGTATAATGAACAAAATTGCCATTTTTCGAGGTGCGATATGGAAACACGCAAGCTTTATTATGAAGATTCTCACCTTTCCCGCTTTACATCGGCGGTGCTTTCCTGCGCGAAGGCCGCGGACGGATGGGAGGTCACGCTGGCCGCTACCGCCTTTTACCCCGAGGGCGGCGGGCAGGCGGGGGACTCGGGAACCCTGAACGGCGTCCGGGTGCGCAGTACCCGGGAACGGGAGGGGGCGGTAATTCACCTGTGCGAAGCGCCCCTGGAAGCGGGCGCGGAGGTCACGGGTGTGATCGACTACGACCTGCGCTTTGCGCGGATGCAGCAGCATTCCGGGGAGCATATCGTCTCCGGTATCCTGAACCGCCGCTACGGCTGACACAACACCGGCTTTCACATGGGCGCGGACGTCATCACCATCGACTTTGACGGGGTCATCCCGCCGCAGGTGCTGCCGGAAATCGAAGCGGAGGCCAACGGAGCAGTGTGGCAGAACCTGCCCGTGCGGTGCTGGTATCCCAGTCCGGAGGAGCTGCCCGCCATCCCCTACCGCTCGAAAAAAGCCCTTGCATGGCCGGTGCGGATCGTGGAAATTCCGGGCTACGACTGCTGCGCCTGCTGCGGCACCCATGTGGCGGCTACGGGGGGAATCGGCCTCATCCAGCTGCTGAGCGCGGTGAGCTTCCGGGGCGGCACCCGGATCGAGATGGCCTGCGGGTCGCAGGCGCTGGCGCTATTAAACGCGGCGTATGACCAGAACCGACAGGTTTCCCAGGCGTTTTCCGCGAAAATCACGGAGACCGGCGAAGCCGCACGACGGATGAATGAGCTGCTTTCAGCGCAGAAGTACCGCATGGCTGTTCTGGAAAAGCGGGTCTTTGCCGGAATCGCGGAAAGTTATGGAAACCGCGGCAATGTCCTGCACTTTGAGGAAGGCTTAAGCGCCGACGGCGTCCGGGAACTGGCGGATGCTATCGCGGACAAGTGCGGCGGCACGGCGGCAGTGTTCAGCGGCAGCGACGGCGGTTACGCCTACTGCCTGATCGCCCGTCAGGGCGACCTGCGGCAGCTGGGTCGGGACATGACCGCCGCGCTCCATGGCCGCGGCGGCGGAAAACCCCTCTGCCAGCAGGGGCGGGGGCAGGCTGCGAAGGGGGAAATCGAAGCCTTTTTCGCCGACCGGAAGTGAATTTGGGGATTTGTTGAGGAAAAAGAGGGCGCGAAGCCGCTTTTTGTTCATAAATTCGACTTTTATTCTCTTTGCGCTTATGCTATAATACCCAAAATGACCTGTGCCGCCGAAACTGTTCGGAAGGCACAAAAGGAGAAACATATGGGAGTATTTGAAAAAATTTTCGGCACCCGTTCCCAGCGGGAAATTAAGAAAATCCAGCCCACGGTGGATAAAATCCTGGGGCTGGAGTATGGAGCAGATGATTACATAACAAAACCTTTTAATATTCTGGAAGTGAAGGCGAGGATTAAGGCAATTATGCGCCGTACCGGAAAGAAAAAAGATGGAGACGGGGATGATAAAGTCCTGGTAAAAGGTGAAATGAA
>OLSL01002242.1_pt1 | contig 16038 bp, 17 predicted proteins | sample 1672511 | NCBI WGS metagenome assembly OLSL01 (sample SAMEA3136694, study PRJEB25190) | human gut metagenome | biome: human gut; feature: human-associated habitat; material: faeces | place: Austria | collected 2013
AGCTGCCGCACCTCGCTCGCCGTATCGGCACTTAGAATTATGCGGTATTGCCCTAGGGTGTATCAGAAAAGTCGAAAATATCGCCTATTTCTATAAACACAGTACTATAACGGAAGGAAGTTTTTCTGATGATCTCTGTTGCAATCGATGGCCCGTCCGGGGCGGGCAAATCCAGCCTTGCCAAACGCCTTGCTGCGGATATGGGCTTTACCTATGTAGATACCGGTGCCATGTACCGCTCCATCGGCCTGTACGCCGTGCGCCAGGGCAAGGACCCGCATGATGCCGCTGCCGTGGAGGCCCTGCTGCCGCAAATCCACCTGGATACCAAGCTGGAGGAGGGCACCCAGCACTTTTACCTGAACGGCGAGGATGTCTCCTCGGCCATCCGTGCCGAGGAGATCGGCATGGCGGCTTCCGCTGTGGCGGCGATTCCGGCTGTGCGCACCTTTTTGCTGGATGCCCAGCGCACTTTGGCCGCCAGCCGCGATGTGCTGATGGATGGCCGCGATATCGGCACTGTGGTGCTGCCCAACGCAACGGTAAAAATCTTTCTGACTGCCACCCCGGAAGCCCGCGCAGAGCGCCGCTATAAAGAGCTGCTGATGAAGGGCGAAAAGCACGACTATCAGAATGTTCTGGCCGATGTCCGCGCGCGCGACTATCAGGATACCCACCGTGCAGCAGCCCCGCTGCGCCAAGCCGAAGACGCTGTGCTGGTGGATACCAGCGAGCTGAACTTTGACCAGAGCTTTGAAGCCCTGAAAAAAGTCATTCAGGACCGCGCAAAATAAAAGCCTCGCTGCGAGCAGGGGAGAGCGTTGCACCTGGAAAAATGTAGGTAATCTCTTCCGACAATACACGGGGCAAATAACCTGACGGCTCAACGTACCCAAAAACACAGAACAACAAACATTTAACCAATTACTAAGAAATGGTGGAAAACTATGCTGCTTTATTGGATCCTGCTGCCGATCGTCTGGCCGCTGCTGCATATTTTGTGGCGCATTGAGGTGGTCGGCAAAGAGAACATTCCCCGCGGGCGTGCCCATGTTATCGCATCCAACCACCTTTCGGACCTGGACCCGGTCTATATTCTGGAAGCGGTGTTCAGCTGGAAGCGCTATACCATCCTGGCCAAGCAGGAGCTGTTCAAAAATCCGCTGATCGGCTGGTTTTTGAGCTGCATGGGCGCGGTGCCCATTGACCGCGGCAAGGGCGATATGGACACCGTTAATAAAGTGACAGGCGAATGCAAAAACGGCACGCCGATCCTGATCTTCCCTGAAGGAACCCGCAGCAAGACCGGCGAACTGCTGACCTTAAAAAGCGGTGCTTTCCTGATTGCCGGCAACGCCGATGCCGACATGGTGCCCTGCCGCATTATTTACGATACGCCGGATAAGCGCATGCACATGTTCTGCCGCATCCGCATCTGCTTTGGCACCCCCATCCCGGCAGAGGAGATGAAGGTAGAGGACCCGCGCCGCTCGGTACCCAAGCTGCGTGCCCTGCGCACCCGCCTGAAAACCGAACTGGAACGCCTGTACGAAGAAAATCACTTCTAAAACGCGATACAGGGAGAAATAACCATGCAAATTATTCTTGCAAAAACCGCAGGGTTCTGCTTTGGGGTAAACCGCGCGGTCAAGCTGACTTATGAATTGTTGGAGCAGGGCCGCCCGGTGGCAACCCTTGGCCCGCTGATCCATAACCCGCAGGTGGTGGAGGATCTGGAAAGCAAAGGTGCCATTACATGTGACAGTGTGGACGATGTGCCGGACGGCTGCGAGGTTGTCATCCGTAGCCACGGCGTTGGGCAGAGTGTGTATGATAAAATCTCAACACGCCGCCTGGCGTATCATGACGCCACTTGCCCGTTTGTTACAAAAATCCATAAAATTGCTGCGCGGGCCGGTGCGGAGGGCGCCATGCTGCTGGTGGCAGGCGATGCCAAACACCCCGAAGTACAGGGAATTGTGGGCCATACTACGGGAAAAGTGGAAGTGTTTGCCAACTTGGCAGAGCTGGAAAAACTGCTGCCGGAACTTACACAACAAAAATCTATTTTTGCGGTAGCGCAAACCACTTTCAATGTCCAAAGCTGGGAAACTTGCAAGGAATTTTTGAAAAACCAGTGTACAAATGCCAAAATATTTGATACAATATGTAATGCAACGTGGGCGAGGCAACAGGAAGCGGAAGACCTCAGCCAAAAATGCGATCATATGGTCGTCATTGGTGGTCATCATTCTTCCAATACCCAAAAGCTGTTGCAGGTCGCGGCCCGGCATACCAAAGCTATCAATGTGGAGACAGCTGATGAACTCGACAAAGATTGGCTTAACGGTGCCAGGATCGTGGGCGTAACAGCCGGGGCTTCAACGCCTTCGTCTATAATTGAGGAGGTACTTAACTGTATGAGTGAAGAAATCCGTGACGACATGAGCTTTGAGGAGATGCTCGCTGCATCCGAAGCAAAGCCCCTGTACGCAGGTAAGATCGTAAAAGCCAAGGTCATCAGCGTTTCCCCGACGGAATGTGTCGTCGGTATTGATGGTTCCAAGCACACTGGCATCGTCAAGCTCAGCGAGATGAGCCATGACCCCAACGCCAAGATGGAAGACCTTGTTAAGGTGGATGACGAGCTGGATTTGGTTGTTGTCAAGACCAATGACCAGGAAGGTGTTGACACCCTTTCTCGTGTCCGTTTTGAAGCCCAGAAGGGCATGAAGGATGTTTCCGAGGCTGCCGAAAACGGCACCGTTATGGAAGGCGACGTCATGGAAGCCAACAAGGGCGGCGTTGTTGTCAACGTCAAGGGCGTTCGTGTGTTTGTTCCCCGTTCTCAGGCTACCATGCGCCGCGACGAGGACTACACCAAGCTGGTTGGCCAGCACGTTAAGCTGGTTATCACCGAGTGCGCAGGCCGCAAGATCGTCGGCAGCATCAACAAGGTTACTGCTGAAGAAAACAAGGCAAAGCGCGATGAGTTCTGGAAGAACGTTGAAGTTGACAAGCAGTACACTGGCGTTGTCAAGAGCCTGACTTCCTACGGTGCCTTTGTTGACATCGGCGGCGTGGATGGCCTGTGCCACATCAGCGAACTGAGCTGGAACAACATCAAGCATCCCTCTGAGGTCGTCAGCGTTGGCGATACCATCGAAGTGTATGTTAAGAGCTATGACCCCGAGAACCAGAAGGTTTCCCTGGGCTACAAGAAGGAAGAGGACAACCCCTGGGAGAAGCTCAAGAACGAGTATCCCATCGGCTCTGAGTTCGAGGCTCCGGTCGTTTCCATCACCAAGTTCGGTGCATTTGTCCGCATTCTGCCGGGCATTGACGGTCTGGTCCACATCAGCGAGATCAGCAACGAGCGCGTGAACAAGGTTTCCGACGTTCTGAAGGTCGGCGACATGGTCAAGGTTAAGCTGATCAATGTTGACTTTGATCGCAAGCGCATCAGCCTGTCCATGAAGGCTTGCCTCGACGAGGCTGCCGAGGACGCTGAATAATCCCCGAATTGCAGCAGGGGCCTGCCTGGCAACAGGCGGGCCCCTTTTGTTATATGCCAGTGTGCACTGTTGGCGTACACTGGCGAGCAGCGCTGCAAACCTCCCTGCGCTGTGTGGTAAAGGATAAACTGCATGGAAAAATTAAGGGCTTTTATTAAAAAATATTATGAGGGGCTTGCCTACCTGTTTTTTGGCGGGCTTGCCACGCTGTTGAACCTGGTGCTGTTTGCCGTGTTCCAGGCTGTGCTGGGCACGGGCTTTGCAACCGGCATTGGCAATGTGCTGGATAATATCATCTGCATTCTGTTTGCCTACTGGACCAACCGCACCTTTGTGTTCCGCAGCAAAAACAGCGGCCAGGCTGCTCTGGCGGAGTTTGGCCAGTTTGTGGCCTGCCGTATTGGCACCATGGTCATGGACCAGGTCATCATCTGGCTGGGCGTCAGCGTGCTGGCACCGCATGTGGCATTTGCCGCAGCCAACGCTGACCTGTGGGCCATGGGTGTTAAACTGTTCAGCCAGGTTATCGTGATTGTATCCAACTATGTGTTCAGCAAGTTGTTTATTTTCAAAAAGAAATAACAACACAGAACAGATAGAAACCCGAAACAACCAAACCGACGATGATAAGGAGGGCTTTCTTATGACAAACAAAATCCGCGGCGGTGCATTCCGTCTGACCGGCCTGATCCTGGGCATTGTGGGCGCAACGGTCAGCCTGACGGCCATTGTATTTTCGACCATCGGCCTGCACCAGGCGCACCTGTGCAAGACCTGTAAAAAAGGAGAAGAATTCAAATGAAATACACCAAGGAGGAAATCCTTTCCAAAGTTGACCACACCCTGTTGAAACCGGAGGCTACCTGGCCTCAGATTCAGGCCCTGTGCGATGATGCCATCAAGTATCATACTGCATCCGTCTGCATCAACACCTGCTATGTCAAGCAGGCTGTGCAGTATATGGCGGGCCGTGTTGCGGTGTGCTGCGTGGTCGGCTTCCCTCTGGGTGCAATGGATACTGCTTCCAAGTGCTTTGAAGCAAAGACCGCTGTGGAAAACGGCGCCGAGGAAGTGGATATGGTCATCAATATCGGCCGCCTGAAGAACAAGGAATATGACGCTGTGCGCGAGGATATCGCCGCCGTCAAGCGGGCCGTGGGGGATAAGGTGCTCAAAGTTATTATTGAAACCTGCCTGCTGACCGATGAAGAAAAAGAGAAGATGTGCGATATCGTGGTGGAAGCCGGTGCCGACTTCATCAAGACCAGCACGGGCTTTTCTACCGCAGGTGCAACCTTCCATGATATTGAGCTGTTTGCCCGCTGCGTGCGCGGCCGCTGCAAGATCAAGGCAGCCGGCGGCATTTCCACCGTTGAGGACATGGAAAAGTTCCTGGATCTGGGCGCAGACCGCCTGGGCACCTCCCGCGCTGTTAAACTGCTGACGGCGGAATAATTTTGCCGTAACGCAGGGTACACACAAATAAACCAAAGACCTCCATCCCAAGCACAGAACCGTGCAGGGATGGAGGTCTTTTTGTCTACAATCAGCAATAAAATCAGTATTTGTTATCTTGCACAAAGCGAACGGTTGCGCTTACAGCAGGTACGCTTCAAACCGGTGCAGGTCATCCACCTTTACGGTTGCCTTGTAATACACGCCGTTTTCGCGGTATTCTTCAGCCAGAACGCTGCCGCGGGTGCGGAACACATCGGCCAGGGCCAGCTTGTCATAGGGCAACAGTACCTCAATGGTGCGCACACGGTGTGCCAGAATCTCGTCAATCTTGGCCAGCAGGCTGTCCAGCCCGTAGCCGGTTTTGGCGCTTACCAGCAGCACATCCGGGTCATAGGGGGCAACACCGGTGCGGTCGCACTTGTTGTAGACCGTCACCTGCGGGATATCCCCGCAGCCCAGGTCGTTCAACACTTCATCGGTCACGCTCAGCTGCTCGGCGGCTTCGCTGTCGCTGGCGTCGGCAATTTTCAAGATGATGTCAGAGCAGGCAGCTTCTTCCAGTGTGCTCTTAAAAGCATCCACCAAATCATGCGGCAGGCGGCTGACAAAGCCGACTGTATCCACCAGGATCACTTGTAACCCGCTGGGCAGCGTGCATTTGCGGGCGGTGGGATCCAGCGTGGCAAACAGCATGTCGGCTTCAAAAATTTCTGCGCCGCACAAAGCGTTGGTCAGGCTGCTTTTGCCCACGTTGGTGTAGCCCACCAATGAGATGACCGGAACACCGTTTTTCTGGCGGGCGCGGCGGGTTTCACCACGGCGCTTTTCCAGCTCTTTCAGGCGGCTTTCCAGCTTTTCAATGCGGCTGCGCAGGTAGCGGCGGTCCAGCTCCAGCTTGGTCTCACCGGCACCGCGGCGGGCACCACCGCCGCGCTGCCCCAGAAGGCAAAGCCGAAGCCCCGCAAGATTGTGCCGGTAACGCTGGCACTGGTGGAAAGCCCGGCGGGCTTTCTGGTACAGCAGCGGCCCGCAAAGGGGCTGCTGGCCGGGCTGTGGCAGCCGCTGTTGTGGGAGAGCGAACACCTTTTGCAGGCCGAAGTGCTGGCAAGGCTGGCAGCCCTTGGAGTGGACACCGGCACCGCAGTGCCGGAAGCCCTGCCGGCGGCCAAGCACATCTTCAGCCACATCGAATGGCTGCTGTCCGGTGTGGCCCTCACGGTGCCGGAGCAGGCGGCCCCGGCGGGCTGCGTCTGGGCCAGCCGCGAGGAGCTGCGCACCACCTACACCCTGCCCGGTGCCTTTGCCGCCTACAAGGACCGGATGCTGGGATGATTTGGAAATTCTGGCAATCTGCCCAAAGCTTTTTGTACAGAATGGACAGGAAGCGAAAAAGTTGCCCGCAACGGTTGTAATTTTTGACAGGAACGGGTATAATAACCACAAGATAGCGGGGAAGCGGACCGTGCCCGAAGCCCCCTGAATGGAGTGGATGCGGATGTTCTTTCTGGTAAAATGCTCCCTTCACATGCTGTCGTTTCTCTGGAAGGCGGCGGACGTGCTGCTGCGGGTCTCCCGCTGGAAAAATAAGCTGAAACACCATCGTTTCGACCGAAAAAAGGAGTGTACTGAACCTATGAAGAAATCTTGCCTGATCGCTGTGATCACTGCCCTGGCCGCTGTTGCCGGAGCACTGGCTGCTGTGGCTGTTTACCTGCACCGCCGCGAAAAGGAACTGGACGAGTACGAGCGTCTGCTCTTTGGCGAGGACGATGCAGAAACGGTCGAGCCGGAAGCTGCCGAAGAGGCACCTGCCGAGGATGCTGCAGAATAAACCAAACACCGGACACAAAGGAGGCGCACCGGCAGTCTGACCACAGGCTGCGCGGGTGCGCCTTTTTGCTACATAAAAGGAGAAGGACATGAAGCGTTTTCTGCTGTGGATCATCAGCGTTGCACTGGGCGTGGCCTTGCTGCTGGCGGCTGTGATGGGGGTGAGCTATGCCTTTACCACGCAGGGCGGCTGCCCGGATGCTGCCGCGCAGTTCGGCGGCCAGGAGCTGGAGACCAACGGCTTCTGCTGGCAGGTGCCGCTGCTGGGCGGCCGGCTGGACAAGGTGTTTGCCAGCCCTGCCACCCTCACGGTGCAGAAGCTGGGCACCCTGTACACGGCGCACCCGGACATTACTCTGCCGGACTGGGCCAGCTACACCACTCTGACCATCCAGACCGCGGTCGGCAGTGTGGTGTTTGCCGGCAGCGTGAGCGAATACCAGAGCTTCCTCTTCCCGGCCAACGGCGAATACAAGGCCGCAATGACCCTCTGGCGCGTGCCCAAGGGCGGCATGGCCACCCAGTTCGAGGGCGGCAGCACCGGTGCCCTGCGTAAAAATCTGGGGCTGGAGCGCCCCGCAAAGCCCACGGGGTGGTACCGGTATTCCTTCCGGTTCACCCTGCAGGCCAGCGCGGACATCGCGTTCTCGGCCGAGCGGGTGGAGCAGGGCGGCATCGTGGGCGTGCGCATCTCCGGAATGACCGGCGACACCGCCCCTGCCGTGGAGACTGACCTTGGCAATGTGCAGTGCGTGCGCGCCGCCGACGGCTGGCGTGCTTACATCCCGGCTGCCTACAATGCGTCCTCCGGCGGGCATACGGTGAACGTTACCGTGAACGGCGAGACGCTCACCCACACCCTCGTCGTGCTGCCCAAGGACTTTGGCACCGTGGAGGTGGACCCGGAACCGGCAGCCACCGATGCCGCCAATACCGAGTTCCGTAATGCAGTCTGGGGCCTGTACGAGGCCCCCGCGCGGGAAAAGCTGTGGGCCGGCGGCTTTGTGAACCCGGCGGAAAACTCCATGACACTGGTGGACTACGGACAGGTAAAGGTGACGAACGGCCAGCAGGGCAGCCGCTCCAACTCCACCAAGCTCTACACCATCCCCGGCGAGCCCTGCCGTGCCCCGGCCAACGGCGTGGTGGTGCTGGCCCGGAACCTTGCCCTCACCGGCAACACGGTGGTCATTGACCACGGAGCCGGGATGCGCAGCTACCTGTACGGCCTGCAGGCGCTCGCGGTGTCCGAGGGACAGACGGTGGAAAAAGGCCAGGCCGTGGGTGCTCTGGGCGAAGAGCTGACCATGGACTTCAAGCTGGGCAGTAAGAGTGTGAACCCCTGGCTGCTGTTCCAGACCTCCGGCGGATTGTTCTGGAAGGAAAACGGGTAAAGATAAATCGGAATTGATATAAAAAAGAAGGACACATAGATGAAAACAGTGGTTCTTTATAATATTATTTCTTTTATCATCCTCGTTGCTTTGATTTTTGTCTTAAGGATTGTTAGTAAGAGTAATTTAAGACAAAATCAACAACTTGTTATTAAAGTCATTGCAACTATTTTAATTGTTTGTGTGATAGCGTTCGTGCTTTTTATTGATGCAATAGCATTTGGCATTATAGGACCAGTTCAAGATTAACAATTCCAGTTTGACAAGGAAGTGCTTTGCATGAAAAAGCGTATATCAAGGATTCTCGGTTTAATAATGCTGATTATAGCTATTGCATTTATAGTGTTTGCATTGAACCATCCAGAAATGAGTTTTCCTTGGAACAATACCATTACTTGGTTACTGTATGGTTTATATATTCTTGTGACAGTCATGTTGCTTATTGCGCCTAAGACGAAGAAGTAAACAATTCGCGTTTGTGGAGCGAAGCGGAACAATGAAAGCCCCAGTGGGGCTTTTAAGTGACAGAACGGTCTTGCGGCAGCAAGATGGAGGGGCCTCGCCCCGACAAGTTCCAGTTTGGCGCACATCCTGCCTAAAACACAAACCGGAACGATCTTCCCTTTTTCGGGTGGATCGTTCCGGTTTTTATGTTATATTGAAAATCGTTTTATGCCAGCTTGGCTTCCAGACGCTCACGGATGGCCTTGATAAAGCCCTCGCTGTCCACGGCGGTGGGGGTGATGCCCTCTGCCAGACCGCACAGGTCTTTGGTCATGATGCCCTCGTTCAGGGTCTGCAGGCTTGCGGCTTCCAGCGCCTCGCCAAAGTGCACCAGCTCCGGCAGGTTGTCCAGCTCGCCGCGTTTCTTGAAAGCGCCCGACCATGCAAAGATGGTAGCCATGGGGTTGGTGGAGGTCTTTTCGCCCTTCAGATACTTATAATAATGGCGGGTGACGGTGCCGTGGGCGGCTTCGTACTCGTACTTGCCGTCCGGGCTGACCAGCACGCTGGTCATCATGGCCAGCGAGCCAAAGGCGGTGGAGACCATATCGCTCATCACGTCGCCGTCATAGTTCTTGCAGGCCCAGACAAAGCCGCCCTCGCTGCGGATAACACGCGCCACGATATCGTCGATCAGGCTGTAGAAGTAGGTGATACCGGCAGCTTCAAACTTTTCCTTGTACTCGGCGTCGTAGGTCTCCTGGAAGATATCCTTGAAGGTGTGGTCGTACTTCTTGGAGATGGTATCCTTTGCGCCGAACCACAGATCCTGCTTCACGTCCAGTGCATAGTTGAAGCAGCTGCGGGCGAAGCTGCGGATGGAATCATCTTTGTTGTACTGACCCTGCAGCACACCGGCACCCTCAAAGTCAAAGACGGTGGCGCGCTGCTGGCTGCCGTCTGCGCCGGTGAACACCAGCTCTGCCTTGCCTGCACCGGGAATGCGGAACTCGGTGCACTTATACACATCGCCGTAGGCGTGGCGGGCGATGGTGATGGGCTTTTTCCAGTTCTTGACCACCGGCTGGATGCTGTCGATCATAATGGGTGCGCGGAACACAGTGCCGTCCAGCACGGCGCGGATGGTGCCGTTGGGGCTCTTCCACATCTCGTGCAACTTGTACTCCTCCACGCGCTGAGCGTTGGGGGTGATGGTGGCGCACTTGACCGACACGCCGTACTTCTTGTTGGCGAGGGCGGCATCCATGGTCACCTGATCTGCGGTGGCATCGCGGTTGGGCAGACCCAGATCGTAGTACTCGGTCTTAAGATCCACAAAGGGGAGGATCAGCTCGTCCTTGATCATCTTCCACAGGATGCGGGTCATCTCGTCGCCGTCCATCTCCACCAGCGGGGTCGTCATCTTGATCTTTTCCATAGCAGGTTTCCCTTTCCTCTATTGGTTGTGTATTTTATGCCCCGGGCAGGGGCGTTCCGGTTATTTGCGGTAGGCGTCCGCCAGCTTTTCAAAGGCGGGCAGGCTGCGCTTTACCTTTTCGGTGTCGATGCAATAGGCAAGGCGCACATAGCCCTTGACCCCAAAGCTGTCGCTGGGCACCAGCAGCATATCAAACTCCCGGGCTTTCTGACAGAAGGCGTTGGCGTCCTCTTCCAGTGCCTTGGGGAAGATGTAGAAGGTGCCGCCCGGGCGCTCCACTTCAAAGCCCAGCGCGGTGAGTTTTTCGTACAGCAGTTCCATATTGGTCTGGTAGACAGAAAGATCGCTGGTCACCTTCTGGCAGCGGCTGACCGCCCGCTGGATGATGCTGGGCGGGCAGTTGTGGCCGGTAAAGCGGGAGATCTGGCTCATCATGTCCACAAGGATGTCCTCCCCCTCGCACCCCGGGCGCACCGCCACATAGCCCAGACGCTCGCCGGGCAGGCTCAGGCTCTTGGAGTAGGAGAAGCAGGTCAGGGTGTGGGGATAGAACGCCGCCGGGTAGGGCACGTTCTTGCCGTCAAACACGATGTCCCGGTAAGGCTCGTCACTGACCAAGAAGATATTGTGTCCGTACTGGGCGCTCTTTTCGGTCAGAATCGCCGCCATGCGGGTCAGGGTGTCGGCAGAATAGACCACGCCGGTGGGGTTGTTGGGGGTGTTGATGAGCACGCAGGTGACCTTTTCGGTCAGCATCTGTGCAAAGGCATCCAGATTGGGCTGGAAGGTGGGTGCCTGCGGGGGAACCACCCGCAGCACCGCGCCGGTGCCCGCCACATAGGGGCCGTACTCCGGGAAGTAAGGTGCAAAGGTCAGCACCTCGTCCCCGGGCTGGGTCACCGCCCGGATGGCGTGGGCGATGGCACCCGCCGCGCCGGTGGTGGGGAAGATGTGCTTTTGCGCGTAGGGCAGGCCGAAGGTCTCGGTCAGATGCTCCGCCACAGCGGTGCGGAAGCCCGGGTCGCCCTGACTGGGGCAATAGCCGTGCAGGCTTACCGGCTCTTCCTGTGCCAGCAGGGTCTGCATGGCTTCGGTGAACTCCGGCGGGCAGGGCACGCTGGGGTTGCCCAGTGAATAATCGAACACATTCTCGCTGCCGATCTGGGCAGCACGCTGTCTGCCATACATGAAGGTCTCGCGGATGACGCTTTTGTTGTTCAGCATGGCGCGGTAGGTTTCGTTCAGCATACTACTTTCCCTCTGCTTTCCTTATATCTGCACAGAGCCTGTGCGGAGCGGCTCCCCCTCATTTATGAGCCGCAGCCGTATAGCTCTGTTCCAGCTTGATAATGCAGTTATAGGCGGGGTCCTGTGCCTTGATGAACTGTTCCATCTGGGTCAGCAGTTCCACCTTGTCCCCGGCATAGCCTGCCGGGAGCACCAGATCAAAAAGCACATTGGTGTGGGTCTTGCCCGGCACGATGCGCAGGTCGTGCAGCGAGAGCGCCGGGTCCAGCTGACGCAGCTTTTCGGTCAGGCGGCTGCGCAGCACCCCCACGGCGGCGTCCGAGGTGACGATGGGGTCATAGTGGATGGTCACCATCAGGTGGTCGTTTTTCATAAAGTCCCGCTCGATGTTGTCGATCAGGTCGTGCGCTTCCAGCGGGTCCTGCTCGGCGGGCAGCTCCACATGGATGGACGCAAACTGGTGGCCGGGGCCGTAGTCGTGCACCATCAAATCATGTACGCCCAGCACGCCGGGATAACCCATCACGGTCTGTTCGATATGCTCCACCAGATCTTCGCTGGGGCTTTCGCCCAGCAGCGGGCTCAGGGTATCCATCACCAGCCCCCAGCCGGAGATCAGGATGAACACTGCCACGCCCACACCCATCAAGCCGTCCAGCACGTCCCAGCCGGTCACACGGCAGAGGATAGCGGCTACCAGCACGGCAGCGGTGCTCAGCACGTCGTTGCGGCTGTCGGCGGCAGTGGCAATAAGGGTCTCCGAAGCAATGATGCGGCCAATGGTGCGGTTGAAGCCGCTCATCCACAGCTTGACCAGAATGGACACCACCAGCACCGCCACGGTCAGCCAGCCGAACTGCACCGGGGTGGGGTGCAGCACCTTGACCACCGACTCCTTCAGCAGGGAGAAGCCGATACCCAGAATGGTCACGCTGACCACCAGCCCCGCCAGATACTCAAAACGGGCGTGACCGTAGGGATGCTCAGCATCCGGTGCCTTGGCGGCCAGCTTAAAACCCACCAGACTGACGATATTGGAGGAAGCATCCGAAAGGTTATTCAGTGCATCGGCAGTGATGGCGATCGAGCCGAACAGGGTGCCCACCACAAACTTGCCCAGACAGAGCAGGATATTGCACACCATGCCCACCACACTGGCCAGATTGCCGTAGGCGGCACGGACGCGGGAATCCTGCGGAGAATTGGGACGGCGTATAAACAGACGAATCAAAAGCTGCGTCATAAAAGCTCCTTTCGGGCTGCGCATTTTCAGCGCACCCAATGTCCTTCTAGTATAGCATTTTACTTTATGGTTTTAAAGGCGTTTCAAAAATTTCATCCCATTACGCCGGATATCAAACCGGGTTGCCGCACAAAAAGCCCCGGTGGCCATGCGGTCGCCGGGGCTTTTCGGAGATTTTGGGACTGTCTATTCGCAGTCTCTTGTAATTAAGGAGGAGTGCTCAGGTTTTTATCACAGGATCGGGCTTTTAAGGTCGCCGGTATCAGCGATGCCGTGCTTCTCGGCGTAGCCGGTCAGCATCAGGGTCAGCGCGCCGTCACCGGTCACGTTGCAGGCGGTGCCGAAGCTGTCCTGCAGGGCGAAGATGGCCAGCATCAGAGCAGTACCGGCGTTGTCGAACATCAGAACACCGGTGATCAGACCCAGAGAAGCCATGACAGTGCCGCCGGGCACGCCGGGTGCGCCGATAGCGAAGATGCCGAGCAGCAGGCAGAACAGGATCATGGTGCCAACGCTGGGCAGCTTGCCGTACAGGATCTTGGAAACGGTCATGCAGAAGAACACCTCAGTCAGCACAGAGCCGCACAGGTGGATGTTGGCAAACAGGGGGATGCCAAAGCTGACCATGTCCTTACGCAGGACCTTGCTCTTGCGGGCGCACTCCAGCGCCACACCCAGCGTAGCGGCACTGGACATGGTACCGACAGCGGTCAGGTAAGCGGGGCCGTAGTGACGCAGCACTTCCCAAGGATTCTTGCCGGAGTAAGCACCGGCCAGCAGGTACAGCACAGCCAGCCAGATGTAGTGACCGGCCATAACGATGACGATGATCTGCAGGAAGGCGGGCAGCTGATGGGTGATGGTGCCCTCGTAGCTCAGGCCGCAGAAGGTGGCGGCAATGTAGAAGGGCAGAACGGGAATGATGACCTTGCTCACGATGTCCAGCACGATGTTCTGGAACTCGGCCAAAAAGTCGCAGGTCAGCTTGCTGTTGGTCCAGGTGGCAGCCAGACCCACCAGAACGCTCAGCACCAGAGCGCTCATGACGCTCATGATCTGGGGAATGTTCAGCTCAAAGACGACGCCCGGCAGCTCGCGCAGACCGGCAACATTGTTGTCGATGGACAGGTGGGGGATCAGGCCGTAGCCGGCGCCCATGCTCATGAAGGCTGCGCAGACAGAGGACACATAGGCGATGACGATGGCCACTGCCAGCAGGCGGGAGGCATTTTTGCCAAGCTTTGTAATGGACGGAGCAATGAAGCCGATGATGATCAGCGGCACACAGAAGGTGATGAGCTGACCCATGATGTACTGCAGGGTCACCACAACGCCCATGGTGCTCTCGTTGAACAGCTGGCCAAGGATGATACCAACAAAAATGCCCAGCAAAAGCCGGAAGGGCAGACTATGGAACAGCTTTTTCATAACTTTAGTACCTCTTTCTTTTTGCCCCGGAAAGGGCCGGGTGGGGAGACTTATTCCGTCTCCGGGAGGTGTTTGTTCAGCATCAGATCAAGGATCACGCTGTCGCTGGTGCCGTGGGTGCTCAGGGTGGCAAAGTTGTCCAGCGTATATTCCACATTGTGCTCCACGATGCCATCGGTGCTCTGCACCCGCACGCCGCGCACGCCCATGGCAGCTGCCTGACAGGCAGCGTTGACGCAGGTAGAGATCTTCAGCGCACAGTCGGCCTTTGCGCCGTCGCAGACCATGCCGGTGATGTTGCCCACCATGTTCTGGATGGTGCAGCATACCTCGTGGTAGCCGCCGCCCAGCAGATAGGCAATGCCGCAGGCCGCGCCGGTGGCAGCAACGGTAGCGCCGCAAAGGTTGCTCAGGCGGCCAAACTTAGCCTTGATGCGGATCGCGATCAGGTTGGAAAGGGTCACGGCGCGGAGCATCTTCTCCTCGTCGATATCCAGCCAGCGGGCAGTAGCTACGACAGGCATGGTAGCCGTAATGCCCTGATTGCCGCTGCCGGAGTTTGCCACCACCGACACCGGCGCGCCTGCCATGCGGGCGTCCGCACCGGCAGAAGCAGCGACCATGGCGTTGGTGGTCAGGTCGCGGGTCATCAGACCCTTGCGGCAGTTCAGCTCCAGATTGCGTCCAATGGCAAGGCCGTATTCCTTGGCAAGACCCTCGTCGCTGATGGTCGTGTTCACCTGTACGGCGCTGCGGATGATGTCGATGGGGTCATGCAGGGGGTCCAGTTCCTCCGTGCAGTAATCCCAGATGGAGCGGACGGTCAGAAATTCTGCGATCTGCTCCGGGGTCACCACATCGCTGTCCCCGGCGGCGGCAGAGTCGGTGTGCTGCTTGTCCAGCGTAGCCACGCCGTCCTGCTCCACCAGCACCACGTTGGTGTGCAGGTCCCGCACCACTGCGCGGCCGGTGTGGCCGTCAGAAGTGACAAGCACCTCAATGTAGAGCTTCTGCGGCACCTGTGCCACCTCTACCTTGACCTTGCCTGCCCCGACAAGGGCTGCGGCTTCTTCCATCTGCTCCCGGGGCACATAGTTCATGACCTCCAGCAGGTGGACGGGGTCGCCGCCTACGGCACCAATGGCGGCGGCGTAATCCATGCCCTGATACGAGGTGCCCGGAATGCCCGCCGACATGGCGTTTTTGATAATGTTGATGCTGGCGCGGACGGTCACGGCTTCTACCCGTGTGCCGCCTGCCTTGCGGAGTGCTGCGCCCGCCTCTGCGGCGGTGAGAGCAACTGCGCCGGGCTCCGTACAGCCGGTGGCCAGCTCCATCTCACTGTTCAGGATGCGAACGAACATCTGTTTATCCATTTGGTTCACCGTTTCTTTTCTTCCCGTGCGGGGGAACTTACTTTACAGCAATGCACTCGATCTCCAGCGGAGCGTCCTTGGGCAGCTTGCCCACCTGCACCGCGCTGCGCGCGGGGTAGGGCTGCGCAAAGTACTCGCCGTACACCTTGTTCATCTCTGCAAAATCGTTGATGTCCGCCAGAAACACCGTAGTTTTGACCACATTGGCCAGCGTCATCTCCTGCTGTGCCAGAATGGCCTGGATGTTCTTGAGGGACTATGCAGTCAGCGAGGTTGCCGCCCAGCTAGGCTCCTCGGAAGCCACCATTTACCGCTACCTGAGCAAACTGAAGTGACATTCCTCAACAGCGCAAGCCCGGAAGGTCTGCAACCTTCCGGGCTTGCGTTTATTTTTAGCAGCCTTCTTTTTCAGCCAGCTTGCGGCCCATCAGCACGCCCATGACCGAGGCCATCATCAGTCCGCGCGTCCAGCCGGAGGAGTCGCCCAGACAGTGCAGACCCTGAATGTTGGTGTCAAGGTTCTCGTCCATCTTCACCTTGTTGGAGTAGAACTTCAGCTCCGGGCTGTACAGCAGGGTCTCGTTGGCGGCAAAGCCGGGCACCACCATATCCAGCATCTTGATGAACTCGATGATGTTGGTCATGGCGCGGTAGGGCATGGCGG
>OLSL01002248.1_pt1 | contig 16008 bp, 9 predicted proteins | sample 1672511 | NCBI WGS metagenome assembly OLSL01 (sample SAMEA3136694, study PRJEB25190) | human gut metagenome | biome: human gut; feature: human-associated habitat; material: faeces | place: Austria | collected 2013
AAATGTGAAGATGGAAAAGGTGGTGCGCGGTCGTGACTTCGTTGCACCAGCGCAGACAATTACCCTTGACGGACAGACCTATACGCTCAAATGGGGCAATCGGCAGGCGCGTTATACGGAAATGGTGTACGAAGAGCAGTATGGACGCGACGCGGAATACATGGAGATTCTTTCGGAACTCCAGCGCCAGAAACACCGCGCCATCGAGGCGTGTGTCTATGGTGCGCTCCGTGCGGGCGGCTGTGACATGGATTTTGAAACGTTCGACGACCTGTTCACCTATGACAGCATCGATCAGCTGCGCGATGTTATCCAGAAGTCCGTCATCAGTACACTGCCCGACCCGGAACAGCTGGGAAACTGATGAGCCACGCGAGGAAAGAAGATGCTGCCAAGCACTTTCCTTGGGCGTGGCTGATGTATCATGCGCTTGATTTGGGCATCAGCATAGATGCGTTTTGGGAGACGACACCGCGTGCCATCTGCATCCTGCTGAGCGAAATGATGCGGGCAAACCAGCCGCGCGAAAAGCACACTGCAAGCGGATCCGGCGGGCAGACGGTGCGTCTGAACTACATTCCGCGCCCGTAGCGCGAAGGGAGGTGAAACCATGCCAAATGGCACGAAGGTCGTCGAAATGAAAATGCGCGTCGGCGTTGCGGGCGAGCAGACCTATCGCGAGGCGCTGAAAAACATCAGCCGCGAACTGCGCGTCCAGAAGGTTGAGATGGATGCCGTAACGTCTGCCTATGGCGCGAATCAGAACAGCATTGAAGCACTCTCGGCGAAGCAGGAAGCGCTGACAAAGCAGCAGGATGCACACCGGGAAAAGGTGCAGATTCTATCCGAAATGCTGGAAATCGCAAAGCAGGAGTTTGGCGAAAACAGCGAAGAAGCCGACCAGTACCGCATCAAGCTGGCAACCGCGCAGACAGCCCTCAACAAGTGTTCCAACGAAATCAACACAACTTCGACGGCGCTTGCGGAGGCGCAGAAAGCGACGCAGGAAAGCGCGGACGCAACGGATGACCTTGGCGATACGGTCGGCGAAGCTGGGGACGCGCTGGATGAATACGGCGAAGCAGCAGGCGAAACAGGTGATTCGCTGGACGAACTGGGTGACAGCGCTGATGATGCGTCGGGCAAGAATCAGGCGTTCCTGTCAGTCATGGCAGGAGCAGCGAAAACGCTGGGCAACGTTGTCGTAGCCGGCGCGAAGTTGGCGGCAAAGGCTCTGCTGGAAGTCGGAAAAGCGGCTGCCAATGCGACCAAGGAGGGCTTCGAGCTATCCAAGGAAGCTGGTAAGTACGCGGATGATATTGCGACACTCAGCACGCAAACCGGCGTTGCGCAGAGCAGTCTCCAGCAATGGACATATGCAAGCAACTTCGTAGACACGAGCGTCGATTCGATAACCAGCAGCATGACCAAGCTCACACAGACGATGGGCAATGCGCTCAACGGCAGCAGCGAAGCCTCGGACAAGTTTGCGACGCTGGGTGTCAGCATCACGGACGTTCACGGCCGTCTGCGCAGTACGGAGGATGTATTCTGGGATGCGATTGATGCGCTCGGCAAGATTGAGAACCCCGCAGAGCGCGACGCTGCTGCGATTGCGCTGTTCGGCGAGAGTGCACAGAAACTCAACCCACTCATCGCAGCCGGACGTGAAGGCTTTGAAGCGCTGAACGCAGAAGCAGAACGGCTCGGCACCGTATTCAGCGATGATGAAATCGCCACAATGGGCGGATTCGATGATGCGATGCAGCGCAATTCGCAGGCTGTAACCGGCTTAAAGAACGCAATTGGCTTGGCGCTGATTCCTGCATTCCAGCCGCTGGTGAACCGCGCAACGGAAGCAATGGGGCGCGTCAACCATGCCATTCGAGATGGCCTCACGCCCGATGAAATGGGCGAATTGATGGACTACCTGCTGGATGAAATGGACGGTGCAATCGAATACATCATCAGCATCATCGAGGACGCGCTGCCGATGCTGACTACCGCCGTGGGCAAGCTGGTGAGTTCCCTCGGAAGCAAGCTACCGGGGATGGTCAATCGGCTTCTGCCTGCGGTGACGCAGCTGCTCCAAACGCTGGTGAATACGCTGAGCGCGAACGCGGCGGGCATCGGGCAAGCCGCTGGGCAGTTAGTTGCGCAGCTGGCCACTTTCCTTGTGAGCAATCTGCCTGCGCTGGCAAGTGCAGCGGTTCAGCTGGTGAGCGGGCTTTTCTCCGGGCTGCTTGCCGCCATTGAGCCATGCTGGGAAGCCGTCAAAGATGGTGTCGGGGAAGCAATGGGCAAAGTCTGGGCGGGCATTACCAGCGCATTCGGTACGCTCGGCGGGATTTTGGAAGATGTGCTGGATTTGCCGGAAGGAAGCATCACAGAGCCGCTGAACAAGGCGATGAACGCTGTGGGCGGCTATTTTGCAAGTGTCTGGAACGCTATCACGGGCGTATTCGGCACACTCGGCGGGATTCTCAGCGATTTGCTTTCCGGTGAGATTGATGTTGGTGAAGCACTGGCGCGCGCAAAGACGGCTGTCACAGGCTTATTCGGTCAGATTTGGGATGCAATCAAGAATGTCTACGGCACACTGGGTGAAATTCTGGAGGATGTGTTGAATCTGCCGGAAGGAAGCATCACTGCAACGCTCGGAAAAGCAATCAGTGCCGTAGAAACATACTTCAAAAGCATTTGGGACGCCATTACCGGCGTGTTCGGGACGCTTGGCGGGATTCTCACCGATTTGCTTTCCGGGCAGATTGATATTGGTGAAGCCTTGGAAAGCGCAAAAACGGCTGTTGCTGGCTTCTTCACTCAAATTTGGACAGCTATCACCACCGTTTTCGGTACGATGCTTGATATTATCGGCAATATTTTCGGTGTTGATGACCTTGGTCAAGCCATTAGTGATGCGTGGGAGAACGTAAAGCAAGGCGTAACCAATGCGTTTCAATCCGCTTGGAATGCGATTCTGGATTGCTTCGGTAGCTTGGCGGAGTGGTTCAGCAATGTCTGGAACGGCGTATCAGAAGCGGCAACGACCGCATGGAACACAGTCAAAGACAGTGTGGGCAGCGTATTCAGCGGCGCTTGGAGCGCAATTCTTGGCAGTTTCGGCAGTCTGACTGACTGGTTCAGCGGCATCTGGGATGGTGTCGCTGGAGCAATTACGAATGCTTGGGAAAGCGCCAAAGAGGGCATCGGCACAGCTATCACAGGTGCATGGGATTGGATTACCGGGCTCTTTGGTGGCGGCGAAGAAGAAACGCACGGTTCAGGTGTGCATACCTCTTCAAGTGGAGCAGACCACGGCGGCGATGGTAGAGAATATCCCGAAACTGCACAAGGAAGCACTGTGGTGCAGGATGTTGTCTCCGACCAAGTGTTAAGCCAGCTTGTCGGCAGCATCAGCGGCGAAGAAGACGGCGTTCGGGCAGCAATGCAAACCGTCCTGCAAGCCGCCATCGACGCAACCAATGAGTTGATGACCGTTGATGCGGGCAAGCCGCTCGGCAAGGACTGGGTGACGGGTGTCGCGGACGGCATCAACGAAGATGGTCACAAGGTGCAGGATGAAATGGGCACGGTGTTCAACAATATGCTCGCGGCACTGCAAGCGGTGGTTGATAGCGGCACGTTCAACCGCATCGGCACGGCCATCAGCAGCGGCATTGCCGTCGGTATCCGATCCGGCACAGGTGCAGTTGTGCAGGCAGCACGGTCTGCGGCGCGTCAGGCATATTATGCTGCGCGAACGGAATTGAACGTCAACAGCCCGTCGAAGAAAACGCGTGAAATCGGCGAATCGTATACAGAGGGCTTTGCGCTGGGCATTGAGCGCACGACACCGCGCATTGTGGAAGCTGCACAGACGCTCAGCAACATTGCCCTGCGTACCACGCAGACAACGCGAAGCAATCCGCCGATTGACTACAATCAATTTGCGGACGCTGCCATTTATGCGGCGCGGCAAGGTGCTGCGCCTGCGGGCATCGACTACGACCGCATGGGCGACGCAACCGCTGCCGCAATGCGCCGTGAAGGGCTTGGGCAGACGACGATGGTGATGGATCGCCAAGTTGTCGCCCGGACGATAGAACCGAGCATCAGCCGGTCGAGTGCCGATCGCGGCAACCATACCATTGCCGGAAGGACAGCGAAGCTGGTCATTGTCTGATGGGAGATGAGCAAATGGAAAACGGATTTACTTTCAACGGGCAGCACAGTCTCTACGACTTCGGGTTGATTGCGATTCGTGCGAAGAAGCGCACCATCTGCGCAAGCAGTGATGTTGTTAGCTACGCAATCAGTGGGATGGATGGCACGTTGAGCTATGGCGACCAGCGAAGCGCGGACGAATACACGGAAACCGTGAATCTGTACGCGAACCATGCGCTGCCGACGCAGGAAGCAGCAACGCGGCTCTGGCGGCAGGTGGTGTCGTGGCTGATGTGCGGTCGCCGCCAGCTTATCTGGGACAGCGAGCCGGACAAGTATGCGATGGCAGAAGTGACGGGCGTCGTCGGCGAAGCATCCGGCTGGGTGGATGAAGGGCTAAGCGTGACTTTCAAGGTACAGCCGCATCTGCACAGCCTGCGGGCGAATTTCGCGCAAAAGGCGCTTGAAGCTGCCGGAACGCACCTCATGGCGATTGCAATTGACGGCGATATGCCCGCGCCTATCAGCTTCGAGATGCTGAACACCGGGACGCGCAGGCTGGACGGCTGCCGCATCAACGTCAGCGGGGCAATTACCGAAGTTTCGGGGCTTGCGCTGGCGACGGGCGAAGCGCTGATGATTGACAGTGGCTATCCGCTGGATGTCTCCGTCAAGCGCGCTGATGGAACGCGCGAATCCGTCTTTGCACACTGCCTGCACTGCGAGCTGCTCCGCGGCGTCGGGGCAACAACGATTGCAATAACGCCTCTGTACGATGAAGCAGAGCAAGGGACAGTCGGCGCATCGGTGACGGTCAGCGCGCAGGGGGTGTGGCGATGAACGATGCGCCGGTTCTTCTGGATGACGCACTGCACCCGGTTGCAATCTTGGAAAACGCCAGCTTCGGCTGGACGTTGCAGCACAACGACCTCTGCACAGCGGAACTGCGTCTGCCCTGCGAAGATGCGGCGAATGACCTGTGTGTCAACCTGCCGTGGGTGCATTTGCAAGACGGCGTGCGCGACCTGGGCGTGTACCGCATCACGGGGATGCCTGCATCGGACGTGCTGCCTGGCGGAACGCGCAGCTATACGCTGGAGCATGTTCTTTCGCTTCTGCTGGATGACCTTATCTTCGGCGAAATGGTGTTTGACGGCATCAGCGTCCGGGATGCCATTCAGCAGCTGATGGCGCAGCAGACAGTGAAGCGCTGGGTGCTGGATGCGTGTGACTTCGAGCAGACGGTGGCGCTGTCGATGAGCAACATCAGCATTCTGGAAGGGATTCGGAAGCTCTGCGAAGAGCTGGATGCGTACACATGGGAATGCGACACAAGTGCCCTTCCCTTCCGGCTGAGCATCCGGAAGGCGGATGCTGAGAGCAAGTGCGGCATCCACTATGGGCGTAACCTCACTGGCATCCAGATGCAGATGGATACGACGGAGCTGGTGACACGCCTCTATCTGATTGGCGGCACTGGTAAGGACGGGAAAACCGTCACCGTGGAATCGCTGACGGCGGATGCAGTGCCATACATTGATGCGGACACCATTTCACAGTACGGCATCCGTGCCGCCATCTATCAAAACAACGCGCTGACTACGCCGGAGGAACTGCTGGCGCGCGGTCAGCAGGTGCTGGCAGAAAGAAATCAGCCGCAAATCAGCCTGACCGCAACGGCAATTGACCTCTACACGCTGACCGGCTATGACTGGGATTGCTTCACGCCGGGGAAGCAAGTGATTATCTCGGATGATGCGCACGGTCTTCGGCAAACTGCGCGGATTGTGACGGTCGAAAAGCAGGACGCGCGCGGCGATCCGGGCAGCATCGTCGTCACCATTGCCAGCAAAGCATCGGACACGCTTTCGAAGACGGACGGCATCGTCAGCAAGCTGCAAGCGGTTGAAGCCGAAAGCGCGGCGAATGGCGCTGCGTGTCATGTGGCGCGCGACGAAATCCGCAAAGCGGAAACGTCCATCCAGCAGAATGCCGATGAAATCCAGCTCAAAGCCAGCAAAGAATCGGTCGATGCGCTTGGGCAACGGATGAATACGGCTGAATCCGCCATCGAAGTCCAAGCCAGCGGCATCGGATTGCTTTCCGGGCGCGTGACAACGGTCGAAGATAGCGTCGCGACGGCGCAGGCGCAAATTCTGGTCAACAATGATTCCATCGGCACGCTGGTGACGCAGACGGATGCGCTGGCAGGGCGCACGACAAAGACGGAAAGCGCCATCGAGCAGCTGAGTGACAGCCTTGTGATGTACGTCAAGAAGGACGATGACATCAGCGCAATGGTGGAGCTAAGCGGCGATGGCGTGACCATCAGCGGCGGCACAATCACGCTGACGGGGTATGTGACAACCGGGGAACTTGATACGATTCGCGCATGGGCAACGGACTTCGCAGGCGTAACCATTAGCGGTGAATCTGTTGTAGCAGGATACGGCGATTTCGACGAACTTGTTGCAGGACAGGGACTTATTACAACGCTGGATGCGGGGACGTTGACTGTTGGAAAAACAGCATGTGTTCTTCATACGCTAACCATTGGCACGAAAACCTGTTCTTTTTTCGCGCCTGCCGATGCAACTTTTGACCTGAGCGACATGCCGGGCTACGATGATGCTCTGGATGCCGCGAGGAGAGAAGGAGCATCATCGGTATATGTGCAGGCGCTGGAAGCATACGGAGAAAGCTACTATTCTGCGAGCAAAACCATCACAGCAGATTTGGACATTACCCTGAGCAACAAGGACACAAGCCAGCACTTGGTGTCGGTCGATGCGTCCAGCGCATACAGCGCAGGGTACAGTGCAGGTTCAAGCGACGTAACCATTGGAGAAATCACTTGCGTTAGTCTCGATACCGGTCGGGTGCGCGTAGTGGTAAAGGCAAGCAACGGCAAGACGAAACAGCAGGTCTTTGTAATATCGTAAGACAGGAGGAAACCGCATGAAAGAAGTGCTGAATAAGCTGCTGAGCATTCAGATGACGCTTGACACGATTCCTGTCACAGGGCGTGACAATGTGGCGCACATGCTGGGATGTATGCAGGCGCTGAATGAGGCTATCGCTATCATCCGCAAGCAGGAGGAGAAAAACAATGCAGTGGACGTTTGAGGAGCGCATTGACCTCCAGCATCCGACCGGGGCGCGAAACTGGCCTGACTTGATGATGGTGCAGGGTGACAGCCGTGCGCACGAATGGCGCGTCAGTGTGTACGACGGCGGTGCAGCGGTGGATTTGCCCGCATATGAGATTTCAGCATCCTTCGACCGCGCCGATGGGAAAACGATTCCTGTGCTTGGCACTGCGGCTGGCAATGTAGCAAGCGTCGTACTGCCGCAGAGTGTATATGCGGTATCCGGCACGCTGCGCGGCGTATTGCAAGCGAAACAAGATGCGCAGGTGATAACACTGGCATCCGGCAGGTGGTTTGTGCGACGCGGGGCGGGATACGATGCGCCGCAAGACGGCAGTTCCGGCGGCGGAACAGTGGCAATTGAGGTGGATGCGACGCTGACAAAAGAGGGCAAGGCGGCGGATGCAAAGGCGGTCGGCGACTACATTGCCAAGCTGGAACGGCGCATTGCAACGCTGGAAGCAGGCGGCATCCCCGTTACGACAGCCGACCAGCTTGTGTCCGCTGTTCCTCTGGATTCGTGGAAGTTTAACCTGATTTCCGCGACCGCGAACACGGCGTATTCCTCGACGGCGGAAGCGGCAGCGGGGTTTGACGACGCAAGCTGGCGGACGGTCAGCGTGCCGCACGACTGGTCTATTGCGCTGGACTTCAATGCGTCCAGCCCCGCGACGTATGAGGGCGGGTATCTGGACGGCGGCGACGCGTGGTATCGCACGACGGTCAGCGTGAACAAGCAGAACGGGCGGCGGTATGTGCTGTGCTTTGACGGCGTGTACATGGAATCGACCGTGTACGTCAACGAGCAGCAGGTACACAAGAACTATTACGGCTACAATCCGTTCGCGGTGGATGCGACGGAACAGATGGTCAGCGGCGTGAATACGATTGCGGTGTTTGTGCGCAATGAACAGCCGTCGTCGCGCTGGTACTCCGGCAGCGGAATGATTCGCCCGGTGGAGCTGGTAACGCTGCTGGATGACCAGATTCGCATGGAGAACATTCGCGTAACGACCCCGAAGCTGGACAGCGACCTGACCAACGGCGAAACGGTTGTTGCGTTCGACGCGGTGAACAAGACGGGTGCGGAAGCATCGGCGACGTTCACGGTAGATTTGTACAACCCGGACGGCGCGAAAGTCGGCACGGCGGATGCGTCGGCGGTGATTGCGGCGGGTGAAACGCAGAACGTCAGCGCAACGGTGACGTATCGCAGCCCGAAGCTATGGCACATCAGCGACGCGCAGCAGCGGGATTTGATAGAAAACGGGAAAAGCGTATCGGTATCGGGCAATCCGCTGACGTGTGAAAACGCGCTGGCGGGGAAACCGCTTGGCGCACTGCGCGTCTGGGGCAAAAGCACGCAGGACGGCGTGCCGACCCCGACCGCGCCCGTGCCGATTGTCAGCGCGGGCGACGGCGGAACGGTGACGGTCACGGTGTCGGACGGCGCGAACAAGTCGCAGACGCTGACGCTGCAAACGCCGAATGCGCTGCTGGGCATCCCGGTCACATCCGGCGGGAACTACACGGATGAGAACGGGCAGCAGTGGGTGTGCGATGAGGTGGACTTGGCGCGCGGGGTGCGCGTGCAGCGCATCACCAAATTCAAGCTGACATCTTCGATGAGATGGACGAAGGCTGGAAACAATGTTGACCGCTATTTTTGCACGTTCGACGGCATCGATGCAGCAGGAACATTCTGCACGCATTTCAGTGCTGCCATCAACGGTGAAACCGTAGGCGGCATTGCTACCAGCAACAGCAATATCATCGGTTTCGCTTACGCGGAAAGGGGTACGACGACCGTCGATGATTTCAAGGCGTTCCTTGATGCGAACGAGGTATATATCTATGTACCGCTTGCAACAGCCATCAAAACCTCCCTTCCATCCGCCGAAATCGCCGCGTACAAGGCGCTGACCACCTACGCCCCGACGACCGTCATCAGCGCAAGCGACGTGTCGGGGCTGGCGGCAAGCTATCAGCAAAGCATTCTGCCCAGCAATGCGCCGGCTGCGCTTTTGACGGCTTCCCCGGCGAACCTCTACGAAGCACAGCTCAGCGCGAAGGTCGGCAATCGGGTTCAGCGGTCAAAGCGCGTGACCTACGGCTACCGAAGCATCCGATTCGACAAGGACACGGGCTTCTATCTCAACGGCATCCACACGAAGCTCAAAGGCGTGTGCGTCCACCACGACGGCGGGTGCATCGGCGCGGCGGAGAACCGCAGCGCCATTGAGCGGCAGGTGGACATCCTGACCAACATGGGCTGCAACGCGATTCGCCTGACGCACAACCCGTTCGGCGCGGAATACCTCGACGTATGCCAGCGCAAGGGCGTTCTGCTGGTGGAAGAGCTATTCGACGGCTGGACGAAGAGCAAGAAGCAGAAGGATTTCGGGCGGTATTTCGCCGACCACTACGCCGAAGTCGTGACCAGCGCGATTCGCCGCGACTGGAACAATCCGGCGGTCATCATGTGGTCGCTGGGCAACGAAGTGCGCACGAATTTGACGCTCGGCGACTATTCATCCAGCGAGATTGTGAACGTCTGCACGATGGTGAACAGCGCAGTGAAAGCCCTCGACAGCACCCGCCCAACGACGATGGGCAACAACGCACCCGGCGGCAATCTATCTGCGCTGATGGCTATCGTAGATGTCGTTGGAATCAACTACAACGGCAACAACCAGACCTACCAGACCGACCGCCCGATTTACGGCAGCGAAACGACCTCGGCGCTTTCCAGCCGCGGCGTATACGCGACGGACAGCGCGAACATGGCGTATCCGTCCTACGACAACAAGGCGGTTTCGTGGGGTAACACGGCGGCAGAAACGGTGAACGCCTACTTAAGCAGCGCTCGTTCCTGCGGGCATTTCGTCTGGACGGGCTTTGACTACATCGGCGAACCGACCGAATGGAACAAGTATCCGGCGAAGAGCAGCTATTTCGGCATCGTGGACACCTGCGGATTCCCGAAGGACATTTACTTCATGTATCAGTCCATGTGGGACAGCCGCCCGATGATTCACATCCTGCCGCACTGGACGCACGAATCCGGGAATATCGACGTATGGCTGTATTCCAACTGCGCGTCGGTTGAACTCTTCTTGAACGGAACGTCGCTGGGCAAAAAGGCGCTTTCGCAGCGCGGGACGAAGAATCAGTACGCCTACACGGTGGCATACGCGGCGGGAACGCTGGTTGCGAATGGTTACGACGCCGCCGGCAACCTGATTGCGCAGGACATTCAATACACGGCGGGAACGCCCGCGAAACTGGAACTTTCCAGCGACAAGACGGCGGTCAATACCGCGTCGGACGATTTGGTCTACATCACCTGCGACGTACTGGACAAGAACGGCACGCTCTGCCCGAACGCTGACAACAGCGTGACCTTCACGGTCGTTGGCGGAACGATTATCGGCACGGACAACGGTCACGGCGCGAATGTGGAGAAGCTCTCCGGCAGCACGCACGCCGCGTTCAGCGGGAAGTGCCTTTGCGTGGTGAAGCACGACGGGGCTTCCGGCACAATGAAGATTACGGCGACGGCGAACGGCTTGACGGCGGGAACAATCAGCGTGACGAAGGGCGAAACAACCATCGCGGCAACTGCTCCGGCAGCGTCTTTTGTGGACGCAACGAATCCGCCGATGCGTGACGTGAGCGAACCAGCAGAAGCCGCGCCGACGATTTCCGCCATCAGCGCGGACAAAACGACGGCGGCGCTGAACGAGGAAATCACCTTCACGCTGACCGTGGCAAACACGACGAGCATCCGCGTGTACATTGACGGCAGCGTGAACCGCTACATCTACGACGTAACGGACGGGACGATGACCTACAAGCTCTCCTTCACGGACGCGGGCAGCGGAACGCGCACGGTTGCGTTTGAGCCTTGCAGGGGCGATGTGGTGGGCGCGAAGACGGCAGAAACGGTGATTACGCTGGCGGAGGCTGCACCCTCGCTGCTCTACGAACTCCCATCGGCAGTGACGTTCGACGGCACAACGGATACCATCATCGACACGGGAATCAAAATGTTTGAGGATGTTTCCGCGAAGCCGAAGTACACGATGGTCTTTGAAGCAGCAACGGACGCTGATGTCGAAAACGTCAACGACAAGTACTGCTTGCTGCACTGCATGAATGAAGTGTCTCCCTATCCGGGACTTGCGGTGAAGCTTGGGCAAAGCGACAATGCGCCCAAGCTGCGGCTTGCTGTGTTTGGCAATGATTCTTCCATCGTCTGGAATCCAAACGGAAAGCGAATGCGGATTGCCGTGCGCATTGACGGCTCGACCTACGCATACGCGCCGAAGGATGGCGACACGTCCATGACGGACATCAGCGTCAGCAGTGCATACTGCAACGTGGCGAAAAATCTGCTGATTGGCGGCTATCAGGACGCGAGCGGAAATCACGGTCGCTTCTGGAAGGGTACGATGCACAATTTCCGCTTGTATCGCGGATTATGGACGAAGGCGCAGTGCCAAGGCTGGCTGGACGGAACATACGGCGAAGTCGCTGCGACGAACATTGCGCTATCGAGTTCAAGTCTCACGATGGACACAGGCGAATCCGCGCAGTTGACGGCAACCATCACGCCAAGCGGCGCAACGCAGAAGGTAACGTGGAGCGTATCGCCATCCGGCATTGTCAGCGTTTCTGACACTGGCAAGGTGACAGCATCTGCGGCTGGAAATGCGACCATCACGGCGACGGTCGGCAGCGTCAGCGCGACGTGCGCGGTGGTGGTGACAAAAGCCGCGCTGTCTGTTCTGTATGAACTGCCACAGGAAACGGTTTTCACGGCAGGAACGGACAGCATCATCGACACGGGGCTGAAGCTCTTTGAGAACATCAGCACGAAGCCGAAGTACACCTTCCTGTTCGACGTGACAGGCGGGCAGAACATGACGACGAATGACAGTACGGGCGAAACTTGCGTGCTGGCGCACTGCATGGAGGAATCGAACCCGTGGCCCGGTTTCGTTCTGCATGTCTGCGGCGGCTACTTCGTCCTGCAAGCGAACATGTACGGCTCGAAGCTGGAAATGACAGCCAACATGAAGGGGAAGAAACTGCGCTGTGCGCTGGTGGTGGACGGTGCGAACTGGTACTACTATTCCAGCGCGGGCAGCGCGACATCTGCTGCCATCAGCAATTACACGGCGGCGGTTGCGAATTCGCTGCTCATTGGTGGCTACCAGAAGTCGGACGGCACGCACGGTCGCTTCTTTGATGGTACGCTGCACGCCTTCAAGGTTCTGCGTGGCGCGTACACGATGGCGGAATGCCAGGCGTGGGTGGAACAGACGGAGGCGTGAGTGCATGAACAACAAAGCATCAACGATCATCAGCCTTGCCCAGGAACATCTGGGCGACCCGTATGTCTACGGCGCGTGGGGCAGCCCCTGCACGCCGGAGCTGCGGCGAAAGTATGCGCGGCTCAATCCGTCGCACGCGGGCAACATCACGAAGAAATGCCAGGCGCTGAATGGCGGCGGGACAAGCTGTGCTGGATGCAAGTGGCAGGGTGCGCTGGCGTATGACTGCCGCGGCTTCACGCACTGGCTGCTGAAGCAGGTCGGCATCGAGATTGCCGGAGGTGGCGCAACGAGCCAGTACAACACCATTTCCAACTGGGCAGTGCGCGGAAAAATCGCGGATATGCCGGATGTGGTCTGCTGCCTGTTCCGCCAAAGCGGAAACAAGATGGAACATACCGGGATGCACATCGGCAGAGGACAGGTTATCCATTGCAGTGCTGGTGTGCAGACCGGCAGCATCGGACAGGGCTGGACGCATTACGCCGTGCCGGTCGGTCTGTACTCGGCGGATGAAATTCAGAAAGCGGGGCGAATCAAGGTGAGAAAGACACTGCGGAAAGGCGCAAGCGGCGATGAGGTGAAAGAGCTTCAGACGATGCTTGCAGCGTATGGCTACGATGTCGGCGCGGTGGATGGCGTGTTCGGCAGTGCGACGGAGGGCGCGGTGCGTGCGTTCCAGACGGCGAAGGGGCTGACGGTAGACGGTATCTGCGGCACAGCAACGTGGGCAGCGCTGGATATGGCACAGAAGCAGCCGGATGGAGATATGCCTACGAAAGAGCCAGATGCGTGGCGGGCGAAGCTGGAAGCGCTGCGGGATAGTCTCAGAAGTGCGCTGGAAGTATTGGAGGAGGTACTGAACAATGCGGTGGGATGATGTGATTAAGTGGATTTCGGCGGCGGTAGGCGCGATTGCGGGCGCGGTCGGCGGCGCATGGACAGGCGCGCTGACGTGCCTGCTGGCGCTGAACGTGGTGGATTACGTCAGCGGACTTATCTGCGCGGTGTTGGGACGCAGCACCAAAACGCACGGCGGGCGGCTGTCCAGCACGGCGGGCTTCATCGGACTGGCGCGGAAGATGTTCATCTGGGTGCTGATTCTGGTGGCGACGCTGGTGGACAGGTACGTCATCGGCACGGGCGAAAGCTGCCAGACGGCGGCGGCGCTGTTCTATATCGCGAATGAGGCGCTGTCGATTATCGAGAACTGCGGGCTGATGGGGCTGCCTGTTCCGGCGTTCCTGCGGAAGCTGCTGGAAGTGCTGCGGGATAAGTCGGATCAGGGCGAGGACAAGTATCAAGAGGACGCAAACGAATAAATTGCAAAACAAGAAGCGGCTGTTCCATCGAGTGGAGCAGTCGCTTTGTGTTGCCCGGAAATTGCGAAACCGGGAACAGCGTCAGTATAGCATAGAATCCTGAATTTTGCAAGTGAAACGCAAGCCGCAATAGCGTGGGGTGCGGGATACACGGTCAAGGAAATTTTTGCGGGACGCAGGTGAAGATAAAAAATGCGAACATCTTCTGCTGTTGGAGGTAGCCCCCTATGCTGGAAATTCCAACATGGGGGTTTTCACACCGGCGGGGGCTCGTCGTAGACACCGCGTGGCAAAATTACAGGGAGGGGGTCATGCTGAAGCGTAACACAATGTAACACAAACATAAAAATAAGTGTAACAAGAAAATACTCTTCTATGTCATGGAATTGCCGGTGCGTTTCTCTTGTGACACCTGTAACACGTTTTTCAAGGGGATTGCAAAACTACACGAACATGCGCTGTCCCCAATGGGGACAAAATGTACCCAAGAAGGCGGCTTCCGCAAAGAAAAAAGGTGCGTGGCATGTGGATATGGTCAATATCTTGTGGATAAAAAGAAAAAACCATCTACATTTTGCAATGCAGATGGTAAAAAGTGTCGAAGTGGCGGGATTCGAACCCGCGGCCTTTTGGTCCCGAAGAGCCGTTGGACAGGGCGATTGCATTGATTATCTTTCATTTTGGCTTCAAACTGCGTGATTTCATCATTTTCTGACGCGGAAATTCAATATTTCTTGGCTTCATTCGATGTTTTGGGGACAGGTGTCCCCAATGATTGTCACCAGCCAGTTTGGTTAGGGCTATTTTTTTGCGCCTGTATCGGCTATGCCATCGGCGGATGCAGCGGTGGGCTGCGCGGCGGGGGCGTTCACTGCATCCGGAGCGGTTGCGGCATCGAGGTAGTGCTGCATGGCGGCGGCGCTGGCGGCATCACGGCTGTTGATGGCGTGGGCATAGAAACGGTACGTCACTTCGGGAGAAGAATGACCGAGACGGTGCGCGACGGCAACGGCATCCATGTTGTTGGCGAAGAGCAGGGTGGCATGGCTATGGCGCAGATCATGGAAGCGGATGCCCTCGAAGCCGTGCTTATCGGCGAACTTGCGGAACTGCTTGGAGGGCGTGTCGTGGTGCTGCGGTGTGCCATCCCAGCCGCAGACGATGCGGCCCTGTCCGCGCCAGCGGTCGCCCAGCTTGGCGGCAATGTCGTCCTGATAGGCTTTTGTCTCTTGGAGAAGGGTCATCATGCCTGCGGGCAGGTCGATGGTGCGGCTGCCTTCTTCAGTTTTCGGGTCGGAGGTGTAATTGCCCAGCTCCGGCACATAGTTCAGGCCTCGGCTGATGTCGATGGTGCAGCGCTTCCAGTCTACATCATCCCAGCACAATGCGCCGACCTCGCCAAGCCGAAGTCCGCACGTCAGCGCAAGCATCACTGCTGCGCGGAAGGACAGCGAATCTTCCTTTGCCAGGCATCGGAGAAGCTCGACAGCGCGTTCATCGTCCAGCACTTTCAGCTTCTTTCGACGTGCGGTCGGGCGCTTCACATCCTTGAACGGATTCTCCGGGATGAGCTTCCACGAAACGCCCATGTCAAACATGCCACTGATGGTCGTGAAGTGATGCTGGACGGTTCGGGCGCTCAGGGGCTTCGGCGGCTGCGGCTGACGCTGGCGGTCTGCTCTACGCTTCCGCTGTTCCGGGTCGATGGCGGTCGTGCGCCGCGGCGCTTGCCGCAGGCTGGCAATCAGCTGCTGCGCATCGAAGGCGGTCAAGCTGGTGATTTGCCGATTGCCGATCAGCGGAAGGACGCGTGTCTCCATGAGTGAACGATACGTCTTTGCGGTCGTGGGTGCAAGGTTGGGGACGCAGTAGATTTCCATCCACCGGTCATAGAGTTCCTGCACAGTCAGCCTCCAGCGGTCGCTTGCCTTCCCTACGCCGAGCTTTGCGGCATCCTCCGGCGTGATGTGGTACTTCTCAATCAGCGACAGCACATCTGCTGAGGATGGCGCGGTCATGGCCTGCCGTCCA
>OLSL01002253.1_pt1 | contig 15973 bp, 17 predicted proteins | sample 1672511 | NCBI WGS metagenome assembly OLSL01 (sample SAMEA3136694, study PRJEB25190) | human gut metagenome | biome: human gut; feature: human-associated habitat; material: faeces | place: Austria | collected 2013
TCGCGGAATAACATCATCAGACTCGTTCTAGAGCGTGTTTGAAAAAGGCTCTGATACCTTTAAAAGCCTCGGATTTCCTCTTCCTCTGAATGGGTTTTATCGATGGAGCGGATTTCCAGAAAGTAACTGTAACTATCATTTACCTTTACTTCCACTCTGTCGCCAATCTTATGACCTTTCAGTGCCATGCCAATCGGAGAGTCAATACTGATTCTGTTCTCCATGGAATTTCCACGAATGGAAGTAACAAGCTTATATTTCTCAATCTCGTCATCTTCCTCAAAATAAACTTCTACAATGTCATCCATTCCAACCTCGTCACTGCAGGATTTATCAGAAACGATGGTTGCTGTTTTTAACATATTCTCCAGATAGCGGATGCGACTCTCGTTCTGGTTCTTATGACGCTTGGCAGCGTAGTATTCAAAATTCTCACTTAAATCGCCCTGGGCACGTGCTTCCTTTACTGCCTCAATTGCCTCTTTGCGGACAACCAGCTTACGGTGCTCAATCTCCTGTTCAATTTTCTCTACGTCTTTTTTGGTGAGCTTCTCTCTCATTTTTATACATCTCCTTTATAGCTGCAACACCACTTTGCACACCACCTTAACAGATGGCAAAGAGTTTGTCAAATTGCCAATGGAAAACATTAATTCCAATAATGCTATTGTTCACTCCATGAACAGAAACCCTATAATTTCTTTTTCCCCAGTCGGACTTCTTCCATCAGCTTCGCAGTCTCAGCATCTGCATGATCAAAGAGATAGGTATGACTGGACTGGCGGTGCTGATGCCATTCCTGGCGGAGCTGCTTTCTGGTCTCTTCGATTTCTTCTTTCAGACCTCTTGCGGAAATACGACTGGCGCCCTGCCCCATAATGATAATCTGTTCCAGTCCGTCTGAAGTAGCAACCGTTACCTGATGCTGTCTGCCGATTTTGTGGACTGTTTTTTCAATATATTGATCGGCAGTCTCCGCTTCTTTTGTGTAAACCACATGAATATTGTGATAAGTAAGCACTTCCTCCTGGTGTCCCTCCACCTTGTAAGCATCAAATACAAGAATCAAAGTACATTTCTTATATCCCTGATAATTACTTAAAATATCCATCAGCTTCGTCTGTGCTGCACGGACATCCGCATCTGCCAGTTCTTTCAGCTCCGGCCAGGCAAAAATAATGTTATAACCATCCACAAGAAGGTATTCTTCCTGGTCTTTTTTTGCAGAAGAACTGCTGCCAGAATAAGATAGGGCACTTACCACTTTTTTATAAGAAGACACACGGTCTCTTTTCACCGGACCAAAGGTACGCTCAAAAATGGCCTGAAGTTCTTTGTCATCCTCATAGCTTCCACGGTAGGCAGATTCCGGCGGCTGGTAACCACTTCCCGCACGGCTTCCACTTCCAGATGTATTTCTGGCAGTTCCTGTACTGCCAGCTCCACTGCATGCTGAATTTCTGGCACTTTGAGCAGTATCGTCTCCACTTGCAGGATTTCCAGAACCTGACGCAGCATCCTCCCAGTCTTCCTCGCTGAGATCATCCTCAAACTCTGCCATAATCCCAGTATCCAGGTGCATATACTCTTCCACTTCATACCATGGCACCACAAATCCAGCTCCATGGGCACAAAATACAGACCCGGTAGGATTATCCAGATCCCGCTCAGAATCGTAGCCAATCTGTTCCACGATCTCATCTTGATTTTTACAAGGCTCATATCCTTTTAAACTGCAGAACAGTCTTCCCATTCCCCTTGTATAAGAAACTACTTCTTTCTGGTAATCGCGCATAGTCGAAACAGGCGCTTTTCCCTTCAAAATAGCGGTATTTTCCTCTGTCTCCATAGGAAGAAGAGTTCCCTGCATTTTCTGGATATCATTCATTGCACGGCCAACAACCTCCACCGGCACTTCCAGCCGAAATTCATAGTAAGGCTCCAGCAGAACATTCTGTGCTTTCTTAAGCCCCTGACGGATAGCCCGATAAGTAGCCTGACGGAAATCTCCGCCTTCCGTGTGTTTCTGGTGGGCCCGTCCGGTAAGCAGGGTAATCTGCATATCTGTGATCGGTGCACCAGTCAGCACTCCTCTGTGTTCCTTTTCTTCCAGATGGGTGAGGATCAGTCTCTGCCAGTTCCGGTCCAGCACATCCTCACTGCAGGCGGTAAAAAACTGCATTCCGCTTCCTTGCTCCCCTGGTTCCAGAAGAAGGTGAACTTCCGCATAATGGCGCAAAGGCTCAAAATGTCCCACACCTTCCACAGGTGCTGCAATGGTCTCTTTATATACAATATTTCCCGTTCCAAAATCCACAGCCACATGGAACCGCTCCCAGATCAGCCTTTTCAAGATCTCGATCTGCACGTCTCCCATGAGCATGGCGTGGATTTCTCCCAGCTGCTCGTCCCACACAATATGAAGCTGAGGATCTTCCTCTTCCAGTTCTCTCAGCTTCTTCAGCATCTGGTGCACATCGCAGCCTTCCGGCAAAATGATCTGATAGTTCAGTACCGGCTCCAGTACTGGCATATTGGAGTTCTCTGTCACGCCAAGTCCCTGTCCAGGAAAAGTATGGGAAAGGCCTGTCACTGCGCACACGGTTCCCGCGGGCACTTCTTTCACCAATTCAAATCTGGCACCAGAGTAAATCCGGATCTGGTCAGCCTTTTCCTCCCACACGTCCTCTCCTGCTGCCACATTTCCCTTGCTGGTAGTAAGAAGTTCTTTTACTTTCAGTGCCCCGCCTGTAATCTTCATATAGGAAAGACGGTTTCCCTGATCGTCTCTGGCAATCTTATAGACCTTCGCACCAAAAGCCTCAGGATATACCGGACATCTGGTGTACCTGTCCATTCCGCGGATCAGCTTCTCTACTCCTTCCATTTTCAAGGCAGAGCCAAAATAGCATGGAAAAACCTTTCGATCTGCGATCAGACCGATAATCTCTCTCCTGGATACTTCTCCTGTTTCCAGATATTTTTCCAGCAGTTTCTCGTCACACATAGCAAGGCTCTCCAGAAATTCTTCAGAAAATTTATTTTCTATCAAATTCTGCTGTTCTTTTTCACCAGCCGGTAATTCCGGTTCCAAAGCTCCATCAGCATTTTCTGAAAAATCCATGCAGTTCTCATTCAGCCTTTTTTTCAATTCGGTCAAAAGTGCGTCGTGGTCCGTTCCCTCCTGATCCATTTTGTTCACAAAAATAAATGTGGGGATCTGGTACCGCTCAAGCAATTTCCATAAAGTCACCGTATGTCCCTGCACACCATCTGCACCGTTAATCAAAAGCACTGCATAGTCCAGGACCTGCAAGGTACGTTCCATCTCTGCAGAAAAATCCACATGCCCAGGCGTATCCAGAATGGTAACTCTTGTTTCCGGGAATTCCAGCACTGCCTGCTTGGAAAAAATCGTGATTCCCCGCTCGCGCTCAAGGGGAGAGGTATCCAGATATGCATCCTTGTGATCCACTCTTCCAAGCTTTCGTATCTTGCCGCTTAAATATAAAAGTGCTTCTGACAATGTAGTTTTTCCTGCATCTACATGAGCCAGCAGCCCCATACAAATATTTTTCTTTATTTTTTCTGACTGTTCACCCAAGAAAACGCCTCCTGTTGTAAAAATCTCTTGTTTTAGTATATCACAACAGAAGGCGCCAGTCGAGACACAGGTGTTTATTTCATTATTTTCAATAAAACACCTTATAGTTACTGTCCACTGGCAATGTTCCGCCAGGCGTTTTTACTATGCAAGTCCCGGACAGCAGCAATGAATAAACCATACCTACTTGATTGAATTCATGGATAGGGTTCGAGCCAGAGCATGTTTGAAAAAGACTTTCTGCAAGATACATGTTGCAATTTGTTTTATAATAAAATTGTTTTATCTTTACAATATTTGATAACATGATATAATTCATACGTGATAAAAAAAGTACAATAATAAAGTAATTATTCCACAAAGCATGTAGCTGTGAAGGTACTGAACAATTACACAATAGAACCGATTGATGCAACGTTATATTTTAGAGCGTGTATCAACAGAAAGTGAGAACTTCCATATGAATCCCTTAAAAAAAATATACTGTCGGATTTTTCAGAATGTATTCAAATTTGCCCTTCCATTCCTTCCATACCGAAATCCTGAGATCATCAGCAGTCTGAAAGCCGTTCCCGATGTGCTGAAAAAGAAAAAATGTAAAAATGTGCTGATTATTACAGATGCAGGAATCCATAAGCTTGGTCTTACAGACCGCCTTGAAAAAGTGTTGACAGACAGCAGCATTCCCTATATCCTTTATGACAAAACAGTAGCAAATCCTACCACTGTGAATGTGGCTGAGGCACTTGAACTTTATCATGAAAATAACTGTCAGGCCATTATAGGCTTCGGCGGAGGCTCCAGTATGGACTGCGCCAAGGCAGTAGGTGCCAGAGTCGCCAAACCTCATCAGTCTCTTGCAAAGATGAAAGGAATCCTGAAAGTGCACAAAAAGCTTCCACTTCTTATCGCCGTTCCAACCACTGCAGGAACCGGAAGCGAAACTACACTGGCAGCAGTAATCGTGGACGCCGAAACCCGGCATAAATATGCCATCAATGACTTCCCGCTGATTCCCCGATACGCTGTGCTTGACCCCAAGGTCACATTAAGCCTTCCACCATTCATCACCGCTACTACAGGTATGGACGCACTCACCCATGCAGTGGAAGCTTATATTGGTAATTCCACTACACCAGGCACCCGTAAAAATGCCTGGGATGCAGTGCAGCTGATTTTCGAAAATCTGGACACTGCTTACACCGACGGAAGCAATAAAGAAGCGCGCCGGAATATGCTCCGCGCCTCTTATTTCGCTGGCTGCGCTTTTACAAAATCCTATGTAGGCTATGTACATGCAGTTGCCCATTCTCTGGGAGGACAATACAATGTTCCACATGGACTTGCCAACGCTGTACTTCTCCCTTATGTTCTGGAAGCTTACGGAAAAACAATTTATAAGAAGCTGGCAGCCCTTGCTGTTGCTGCCGGGGTTGCCTCCAAAGAAACACCGGAAGAAGAAGCCGCATTAAACTTTATCCAGGCGGTCAAAGACATGAAGACCCGTTTCGGAATCGGCGATACCATCCCGGAAATCCAGGAAGAAGACATTCCGAAGCTGTCACACTATGCGGACAAAGAGGCGAATCCGCTGTATCCGGTACCGATACTGATGGATGCACAGGAGCTGGAGAAATTTTATTATATGTTGATGCCGGCTAAAGAAAACACAGTGCAATAAAAAGATAAAGTGTGTTTGAAAAATGCCATATTGTCACCTTTATAACATTACATTCGGTAATCTCAATTTAAATAAGATAGTTTTGAATTACCCCCTTTATAGCCTTTTACATTATGTAAACTATATTTCAAAACATCAAATACATTATAAATAATCAGAAAGGACTTTCCCATGACCCAGGAAGCAATCCAGGAAATCATCCGCAAGCAGCGGAACTATTTTTATACAGGCGCTACCTTAAACATTGACTTTCGCATCACTGCCTTAAAAAAGCTGCAAACCTCCATCCAGTCCCACCAGGAGCAGATCAATGCTGCCTTGAAGTCAGACCTGGGAAAAAGCAGCTTCGAGAGCTACATGTGCGAATCCGGTCTCGTTCTCAGCGAGATTACCTATATGCTGAAGCACATCCGCTCCCTTTCCAGAGAAAAAACCGTGCACACCCCACTTGCCCAGTTCCATTCCAGAAGTTACAGGAAGCCGTCCCCATACGGTGTCACCCTGATCATGAGCCCGTGGAACTATCCCTTCCTGCTTACCTTCGATCCGCTGGTAGACGCCATCGCCGCCGGAAACACTGCAGTATTAAAACCCAGCGCCTACTCTCCTGCCACCAGCAATATCATCTGCGAAATCGTCCGTGAATGTTTTCCGGAAGAATATGTGGCCGTTGTTATGGGTGGACGCCAGGAAAACTCCTGCCTTCTCCAGGAGCACTTTGACTACATCTTTTTCACCGGCAGCCAGGCTGTTGGAAAAGAGGTCATGCGCCATGCCAGCGAGCACCTCACTCCAGTCACCCTGGAGCTTGGGGGAAAAAGCCCCTGCATCGTAGATAAATCTGCAAATATCAAGCTTGCCGCCAAACGTATTGTATTCGGCAAATATCTGAACTGCGGACAAACCTGCGTAGCACCTGACTACATTTACTGTCACCGAGAAGTGAAGGATACGCTTCTGAAACAGATCCAGAAACAGATCCGTAAGCAGTTTGGCAAATCCCCTCTGGATAACAAAAATTACGGAAAGATCATCAACGAAAAGCATTTCAACCGCATTCAGAACCTGATTGATCCTGCGAAAGTCATCTGCGGCGGAAATGCCCGTCCCGAAACTTTACAGATTGAACCTACAGTCATGGATCAGGTAACCTTCGAAGATGCCGTAATGCAGGCAGAAATCTTCGGACCGGTAATGCCTGTCCTTACTTTTGATTCCATAGAAGAAGTAATCCGAAAGGTAAATTCCATGGCTCATCCTCTGGCTCTTTACATTTTTGCCCAGGACAAAGCCATCTGCGAAAAAGTCACCTCTGAATGTGGCTTCGGCGGTGGCTGTATCAATGATGTGATCATTCACCTCGCCACCAGCGAAATGCCATTCGGCGGCTTCGGTGAAAGCGGTATGGGAAGCTATCACGGCCAGAAAGGCTTCGAGACCTTTTCCCATTACAAGAGCATCGTAGACAAAAAAACCTGGATCGACCTGCCGATGAGGTATCAGCCTTACAGACGGATTTATGATAAGCTGATCCATATTTTCTTGAAATAAAGTGTTACTATTACTTTGGCTCGTTGCTCGCGTAAATAGTGAGGTCGAAACTATGTGTTTTAATTTCAATAGCTGCACCGAATTATTTAATGCGATTTGCAAAATGTTTAACATTGGTTGTTAATTAATATGACAAAAGAGCCGCATTTTTACTATGAAAGTTCCAAGTCCAAAGTTGACATGTCCCTTTCGTAAAAATGCGGCTCAATAACAATTATTCTACTCCCTTAATCCTTTCCACAATACTTCCATTCTTTTCCAAAACCATCCATGTAAACACCGGCACTAAAGTGCATACCAAAAGACTAAGCAACGCTGCTAACAAAAGCGGAAGCAACGGTACTGCAAACCCAATCTCCTTGAAATTCATAGATTCATAAAGAAAATAAGTCACTCCCATTCCTACAGTCAATGTGATCAGCCCTGCAAGACCTGTCAAAATCTGAACTGACACACCAAGATCAGCTGTAAAAAAAAGCGTCTGCTGCTTTCCAAGCTCCATACTTTCTATAAAAGCATCCTGCTCTTTTTTCGTCATAAGCTTTTTGCTTAAAATCCATATAATAACGACCAGAAGCAGCCTGGGAAAGCTCCCCTCCTGACTGTTCATAAAATTTTTTATTTTCTTTACGGATCTGAAGAATTCCTGCTTCAAGCCTTGACATTTTTACCATGCTCTGCATTAAAAAGTCATTTTTCTCCATCTGATCTCTAATTTTTCCCAGAAATTCCCTACTATTTTCGGAAAGTTCTTCCTCTTCCAAAAGCTTCATATAGAGATTGATACTTCACTGACACATGCTTCTGAGGGACCAATTTGAAATAAAGCCTTCATACGGGAAGGGTTCCCCAGAATCTTAAACAACTGTGTCAGATTTTCCAGTTCCAGCTCTTGCGGTTCACGAGGCCAAGAATCATTCATCGGGGGCTCCCTTTCTGTTTTCGTTTATTTCTGAACTTTAAAGATTTTTCACAAACAGTGCCCGGATAGCGTTGAGGACGGCTATAATCATCACGCCCACATCAGCAAACACGGCCAGCCACATATTGGCGAAACCCAGAGCGACCAGCACGAGGCAGACCAGTTTTACGCCGATGGCCACCACGATGTTCTGATAAACGATGCCAAGGCACTTGCGGGAGATTTTGATTGCTTTGGAGATCTGCAAGGGGTCATCATCCATTAGGACCACATCAGCAGCCTCAATGGCGGCGTCAGAACCCATGGCACCCATGGCGATGCCGATGTCTGCCCGGCGAAGCACCGGGGCGTCGTTGATGCCATCTCCCACAAAAGCCAGTTTTTCTTTCTCTGGTTTGTTCTGAATCAACTGCTCCACCTTGTCAGCAGGAAGCAGTTCACTGTAAACCCCATCCAATTCCAAAGCGGAGGCCACACTGTCAGCCACCTTCTTGGCGTCACCAGTAAGCATCACAGTCTTGCGAACCCCAGCCGACTTTAATGCCTGGATGGCTTCTTTGGAGTGAAGCTTCACGATGTCGGAAATAACAATGTGTCCGGCATATTTCCCGTCAATCGCCATGTGAATGATCGTCCCCACACTATGGCACGGAATAGCCTGGACCCCCAAACGATTCATGAGCTTGTCGTTTCCTGCCGCGACCTGATGATCATCCACTGTGGCAATCACTCCGTTGCCGCTGAGCTCCTGAATACCGGTTACACGGCTACGGTCGATTTCCATGCCATAGGCTTTCTGTAAGCTCTTGCTGATGGGATGGCTTGAAGCGCTCTCTGCCAGAGCGGCGTATTCCACCAGCTTGTGCTCTTCCATCTCATTGTGATGGATCGCATTCACCTCAAATACGCCCTGAGTCAGTGTGCCGGTCTTGTCAAAAACTACAATCTTAGCCTGTGACAGGGTCTCCAGATAGTTGGACCCCTTCACCAGAACACCCGCCTTACTGGCTCCGCCAATTCCTGCAAAGAAGGACAGAGGAATGGAAATGACCAAAGCGCAGGGGCAACTGGCAACGAGGAAGGTCAGCGCACGATAGATCCAGGTCTCCCAGCCTGCATCCAGCCCCATGGCAAACATCCGTACCAGCGGCGGCAATACAGCCAGCGCCAGCGCGGCATAGCACACCGCAGGAGTGTAGATCTTGGCAAAGCGGGAAATGAAGTCCTCCGACTTGGACTTCCGGGAGGAGGCGTTCTCCACCAGATTCAGAATCTTGGAGACAGTGGACTCACCAAATTCCTTGGTGGTCTGGATATGGAGCAAACCTGTCATGTTGATACAGCCGGAGATGATCTCATCGCCAGTCTTGACCTCACGGGGCAAACTTTCACCGGTGAGAGCGGCAGTGTTCAGAGTGGATTCTCCCTGCACCACGGTACCGTCAATAGGAACTTTCTCGCCGGGCTGTACCACAATAATGGTGCCGATACCCACTTCGTCCGGGTCTACCTGTTCCAGTTTTCCATCCTGTTCGATATTGGCATAATCAGGACGGATATCCATCAGATCACTGATGTTCCGGCGACTCTTGCCCACGGCGTAGGACTGGAACCATTCGCCCACCTGGTAGAACAGCATCACCGCGATGGCCTTCAGATAGTCGCCGTTTTCATATACGGCCAGTGCCAGAGCCCCCAGCGTAGCCACCGCCATCAAAAAGTGCTCATCGAACACCTGACCGTTGCGGATACCTTTTCCGGCTTTTTTCAGAATGTCGTAGCCAATGACCAGATAATCCACCAGGAACACAGCCAGACGTATCCAGCGGCCTGCCGCGCCAAACACTTCAAATGCGCCTGCGCCCAGGACCTGCAAAATTAACAGTAGAACCGTAGCAGTCAGAATCCGCCACAACATCACTTTTTGTTTTTTGGTCATACCGGCGGAGGACCGCGTGCCAATGATCTGAAGGATCACGGCCAGCAGAGCCACCACGATCAGCAGACCGTTGATGATATACTCCTGCATTTCGTTTTACCCCTTTCACGATTGCTTATTCGTTTATTTGTCTAAGAGAAAGAACGCCCTGCAAGCTGCCGCTCAACAGGGCATTTCCTTTCGCCTGCTTACAGAAAGATCTCACAGTCGGGTTCCACCTTCTTGCAGGCTTTGCGAACCTCCTGCATAACAGTCTTGGGGTCCTGACCTTCCTCGAACTCCACGTTCATCTTGAGGGTCATAAAGTTCACCGTAGCGCTCTGTACGCCGCTGGTCTTGCGGGCGGCATCTTCCATCAGGTTGGCGCAGTTAGCGCAATCCACATCGATTTTGTAAGTCTTTTTCATTTTGAAAATCTCCTCTCCGAGTATTAATTTTGTGTCAAACAATTAAATCATTATTTAACTGTATCTTCAGCATATGCAGGAAAACCGTCCTCGTCAACGGTTTGAACCCATATCCTGCTATTCGGGAAAAGAGTTCTTCTGTTTGGGCAAAATGCAGCTTTTATCGGCACATTCCAGTCCCCTGATAAGGACAGTCCACACATTTTCCATGCTTTTCTTTGCGCCGCTTCGCCATATGCCGCAGCAACCAAATACAGTATACCGCCAGTACAATGAGTAAAATTAAAGATGCCATATAAACCTCCTCCATTTGAAGTCTTTGCAAAAATAGCTTGCTTACGGTCCAATTATTTAATCGTTCCGTCTGTATTGTAGAGCGAGGAAAATCGAAAAGCAATGGACGGAGTACAAGTCCTTCCAAGAGGGATAAGAAAACTTCTGAATGGGTAAACAGTGCTAAAAAAGGTTCTGACATTGAAGCACAGCTCCATGTCAGAACCCATTTATTTCACAAATTATTTTTTTGGGTTGCGTCGCCCGCTGTTTTCCGAGCCACGCACTTCCTCATGGTAAAAGTAATTCACAATGACCGGGTGCCCAGGCTCTGCCCGGCCGTAGGGCAGCTCGTTGTCCACGAAGGGACAGCTGTTTTCTTTCGCCAGCCGTTCCGCTTGATCCTCCAAACCACGGAAGTAGCTTCTGTCTCCCTTGTTGTAGATAGCGTCGTACAGCGGAACCAAGTCAGGATATTTTTTACAAATATAGTCCATGATGTCTTTTTTGAATCCGCCTCGCAGATTTAGATTTTCTAACCATATCAGGTCGCATTGATTTCTGACCTGATGGAAGATAGCCTCAAAATCCGTGATACCCGGAAAGACAGGGGCAATAAAGCAGACGGTGCGAATGCCCGCATCATAGATCTGCTTCATGGCATCCAGCCGTCGCTTGATGCTGACGGCATTGTCCATATCATTTTTAAAGCCTTCGTCCAATGTATTGATCGACCAAGAGACCGTGACCTTTCCCAATTTTTTCAGAAGGTCGATGTCACGGATTACCAAATCCGACTTGGTACAGATGAGAATTTCTGCCTCACTGCCCCGGAGCTGTTCAAGAAGCTTTCGGGTGTTCTGAAACTGAGCCTCCTGGGGCAGATATCCATCGGTCACTGAACCGATGACTACGCGCTGCCCTTTGTATTTTTGCGGATTTTTGATTGCCGGCCAATGTTTCACATCCAGGAATGTCCCCCACGGTTCGGTGTGCCCGGTAAATCGCTTCATAAACGAGGCGTAGCAGTATTTGCAGCCATGGGTACAGCCCACATAAGGATTGACGGAATAGCCTCCCACCGGCAGGGCGGATTTTGTCATAATATTTTTGGTTTCTACATCCTGAATCAGAATGCTGCTCTCTTTTACTTCTGTCATGTCTTCTGTTCCTCCAATACCCGGTAAAAAGCCAGGGGAAATTCTTGTACCATCTGTGCCTCGCCCATGATAGGAAGCAGATCTTCCTTCATAAATACAGGGATGCCAAGCGAATGGGCCTGATGTGTCAGGTTCCACACCCATTCCGGTTTCGATACGGCTTTGCCCTTCCTATGTCCGGTCTCAGTCCCAATGACGATCCACTCAATTTAATACAAACAGCCACCGCTGATGCCTCCTTACCGTTTTAAGATTTAGCCTTCTGCCGCAGGTGCAACTTTCCCGAAGCCGTTCCAGGCATACAGGCCCTTCTTGTCCTCATCGCCCAGGAACTTGTCCACCTGACAGATGTGCAGGATATGGTCGCCCACCTCCACCGACTGCTGCAAGATAGCCACCATCGCCAGCCGGGTGTCCGCCGGAATCTGGATATCGCTGCCCTCCACAGCCATCATCTCGATGTTGTTGGCGGCCACCTTGTCGGTCTCGGCACCGGTAGATGCTCCGCAGGCCATTACTGCGCCTGCCAGACTCTCACCGGGAACAGTGACAATGACTTTGCCGGTCTCACGCACACGCTTGCCGGTGTGGGACTGTTTGCCAGTGGCGAAGCCCACCATAGGCGGATTGAAGGAGAGGTAAGACACAAAGCAAATGGGAGCCAGGTTCGTAGAACCATCCTCCTTTTTAGAGCAGATCAGTGTCAGCGGATTGGGGGAGGTCAGAACAGTAGCCTCCATAATGTTCAGTTCTTTCATAAAATTCAGACCTTTCTAAGAGATTTCAGTCGTTGACTGTATGTCCAACCAGTGATATATTTATTATATTTGATAGTAATTTTTGTTCAAGTACGCAAATTATTTATACCTGGTATCAAAAAATATACTGCAAAAGACGAGGAACGATCCAATTATGACTTATGAAGAATTCAAAGAAAAGGTTGGCAGTGTCATTCTAACCGGCGAGGGAAACTGCCCGGTCACGCCGGTGGTTCAAATGCTGCAGGGCAAATGGAAACTCCAAATTCTCTATGAACTGTGCATCAAGTGTCCTATGCGGTTTGGGGAACTGAAAAAGATGCTAAAGCCAATTACAAATACGGCGCTGACAAATGCCCTCAAAGAGTTGGAAGCCGATGATTTGATACAGCGAATCCAATACAACGAGATGCCCTTGCGGGTGGAATATTTCCTTACTGAGAAAGGTCGTGACCTGCTGCCGGTCTTTTACGCCATTTCCCAATGGGGAATGAAATATATACCATGATTCTAACTATATTAATATCTGTATGATAATAGCCGGGAGGCATTGACAATTTGAGTCAACTTCCCGGCTTTTTATGCATTCTCTACTGCTGCAAAGGATTCAGGAAGCAACCTGATTCATGAGAGTTGATAACTCCCACCGCCTGCAAATAGGCATAGATGATTATGGTCCCAACAAACTTCATGCCCCGCTTTTTCAAATCTTTTGAGACGGCATCAGATAATGGTGAGCTAACCTTGTCTACTTCTTGGATGATTTTTTTCTCTGTCCAATGCCATAAGTATCGGTCAAAACTGCCCCACTCTTGCTGTATCTTTTGAAACACTTGTGCGTTGACCACTGCAGCTCGTATTTTCAGCCGGTTACGGATGATTCCAGAGTCAGCTTGCAGAGCCGTCAATTTTTCTTCGCTATAAGATGCCACTTTCCGTAAATCAAACCCGTCAAAAGCACGGCGAAACGCTTCCCGTTTATTTAAGACACATTCCCAGGTGAGACCTGCCTGAAAATTCTCCAAAATCAACATTTCAAACAGCATATGGTCATCGTGGACCGGTCTGCCCCATTCCTCGTCATGGTATCGCAGATAAGTGGTATTAGTTGGGCTCACCCAATGGCATCGAATCTTTCCGTCTGCCCATTGCATTTCTTACTCCGCCTCCAAGAGAAAAATAACAGGTCGGATGCCGTCTGGACATGCAAACACACCAATCGTATCATCATTGAGCCAAGTGCCAGACGGCTGAACCAGTTCCCCCAAGGATAACTGACGCACCATGGGAGCAATCACCTGCCAAGCAACGCCACACATCCCATCCGGCGGATTGATGCCATCGCTGTACAGCACTTGACCTTTCTGATGAAAAGGACGTTAGTGAGCAAGATAAATCGCCGGACATCCCACACGCAGTTTTAAATCTTTGTATGGCTTTTGCAGTGTCTGCATCATAGCACAGCACCGCGATCAGCTGCTTTTGAAAGGAACCGGCAAACAACGCCCACATTCCAAAGGGCATTCCAGCGTATTTCATTGCAGATACCTCCCGGCTTCCGCTTCCAGTGCCTGCCATACTGGGTAGGCTGCGCCGTTCGCATCGAAAAATTTCTTGAGATCCCGGTTCAGCGCACTCATTTCATCGATGGCGTTCATTGCGTGGTCGGAGGCGCAGAGCTTGCCCAGCGAGGTGACACACATCAGCTTGAAAAAGCGCAGGCAGGTCTTGCGGTATTTCTCCCCTTCAAAGTCTGCATCCTCCTTGGGCAGAATGGTGTGCCCGGCATCTCGGATGGCGCGGTATCCCTCGATGTTGGCATCCAGCACACGGTTCAGGTACGCGGTATCTCCCCTGAGCTTTTTCAGGTCGCCGTCTGTCTTATAGCAGGCGAAGGCCGCAGGCATCACAAACGCGGCATGGCAGAGCAGATAGTCCTCCATGTTCGGCTCGTAAACAACCTTATATTTTGTGCCGTGGAAGATGCGCCCGATCAACTGTTTATTGGAGGTTGCACCCGTCAGCTGCCCGATGGTGATCTTCTTCAGGTCGATGGAGACCACCCGGTCAGCCTCCCGATGCCCGGCAGAAAGCGCAAAGGCAAACAGGACGTTCTTTTCCGGCAGTGCCGCCGCCAGCGCCCTCGCCTGCACATTGTTCCCCACAAAAACGATGTTCTTCGTCCGGTTCGCCCGCAGCGTGTCCAGAACGGAATCCAGCTGTGTATAGCGCAGGACCACAAAGATCACATCGTACATTGCATCCGGTGCAAGTTCAGTCACCACCGGAATGCGGCTGACCGAGGTGCGGAGCGAAAATTTGTCCTTGATCCGCAGGCCGTTCTGCTTGATCTCCGCAGCCCAGTTTCCCCGCGCAAGCAGAGTGACATCCTTTCCGGCGCGCAGCAGATTTCTTGCCAGATTGCACCCCAGAACGCCTGCACCATATACCAGAATTTTCATGCCTTCGTCTCCTTTTGTTCCTCGTTTTCTGTTTCCGTTTTGGCTTCTTTCCGGCAGACAAACCATGCAATGCCCTTCACATTTTCAAGGGTTACGGCTGTGTACATCTGCTCCAGCCGTTTTTTTAAGCTGGAAACTGTTTCATAGGGCGGTGTGAAAAATCCCGCCTTTTCATAAATATGCCGGACAAACCAATCCGTCCGCTTGCGCTCGTCCGCCACATAGAAGCAGCCGCAGAATGTCCCGCCGGGTCTCAAGACCCGGAAAACTTCCCGATAAGCGGCTTCCTTATCCGGGAATGCGTGAAAGCCGTTCAGCGACAAAACGATGTCGAATTCACCGTCTGTAAAGGGAAGCGTACCTACATCCCCCTGCTGAAAGGTTACATTTTTCAGGTGCAGTCGATTCGCCTTTTCCTGTGCCTGCCCCATCATATCGGCCGAGTAATCCAGACAGGTAATATCCGCTTCCGGCAGCGTCCTGTAAAGCGGCATGGTCAAAATTCCGGTTCCCACCGGCACCTCCAGCAGTTTGCCGGAGAAATGTTCCGGGATACCGGACAACGCATTTTCCAGATAGGCATCGCATTCCGCCTGATTCATATCCCAAACCAGGCGGCACACCGCTTTTCCGCTCAAGGTAGAGCAGGTGATCATGCCATCATAAAAATTGTTGCCGCCTGTCAGCCGATAGGCGCTGCGAATTGCTTCTTTTCGCTCCATGTTCACTCCTCCTGCACTATTTCACCGCTTTTTCACCATAACGCACAGACAGCCCTATTTGGCTTTGTGATTCTTCATCGCAACCGGCTCCTTCTTTTCCTGCTCCCGACCGGAAAACCGGATCTTCACAATCTGCATCTTCATCATTCCATCACCGACTTTTGCCAGAAATCGGAAAAAGCTGTTGACGGAAGGGTCTTTCAGGTCGCTGTAACCCAGCATATAGCCCCGGCTGGACACCTGCAAACGGCTGTCCCACGGGGAAAGCTCGCTTTTCGCATCCGAAACGGCAAAATACGCCCCCACATCCTTGATCTTAGCCGTCTTGAGCCATGTTTTTGCGATCATCTTCACCGCTGTCCGATTGGCCGCATCAAAGACCAGAACCCCGCCGGGGAAAGCATCTGCCATCCCCTGCACCAGTTCCCGGACCTGCTGGGTCAGGAAGTAATAGAACACCCCGGAGGCAAAGAACACCGCCCCGCCGGAGGCAT
>OLSL01002260.1_pt1 | contig 15911 bp, 24 predicted proteins | sample 1672511 | NCBI WGS metagenome assembly OLSL01 (sample SAMEA3136694, study PRJEB25190) | human gut metagenome | biome: human gut; feature: human-associated habitat; material: faeces | place: Austria | collected 2013
GGGGCGTTCGCTTTGCCCGTCCAATCCGCATGTGTGATGGCATATCCCCCGCCGCCGATGAGAAGCGCCGCACAGAGGATTCCTGCACCAGCCGCGCAGACCTGCTTGCGGGAGAACTCGCGCCCGAAGAGCATGAGCGGCTTCTTAGCGTTCTCCTCCTCCGTCGAATCCTCGACCTTCGGGATTTCGGCTGTCTTGTCCGCCGGGACACCCTCAGTCTCGGTGCTGTTGTCATTAAACATATTGCTGTCTTTCTTCATTTCTGTCAGTCCTTTCTGTCTTATAAGAAGATTTCCTGCTATCTATATTACCGGTAGTTCTCTACACCAGCATACCCCATAGGACATGCACGAGAATGATGAGCACGAGAATGACCGCCATCCACTTACAGTAGTAGAACAGTCTGTCTGGAAGCGTCACCATCGAAAGCCGCTCAATGCGTCTCTTGGATTCCTCTACCATCGAGTCGATGACCTTCCTGCTCCTTGCAGTCACCTCTTCGACGTTCTTTATGGTCATCTCCCCAGCTTTCTGCTGGGCATTGGCAACTCCCATGAGCGCCATCTGATTCGCCTGATGCTGCGCGTCCGCCGCGCCGTTTCTCAGCTCCTCGACCTTTTCGAGCACATCCTTCATCTCCGAAACCATGCCGCGCATCTCCCTTGCGATGCGTTCGTTGCTCCGGCGCTGCTCGGCGATAAGGTTTTCCAGCTTCTTCACGGTTCCGATGAGGTCGGTCTCGTCGTTCTCGTCCTCAAGCCTTCGTCCGGCATTTCTGGCATCCCTCGCTTCCTCGGAGAGCTTAAGTTGCTGGCCGATACCGGCCATATGCCCGTCCGGCTGCTCAAGTTCCCTCTTCACCTCGCTAAAATGCTTTGCCATGTAATCTTCGCTCCTTTCCATCCGTCAGCCCTCCAACCCCTTGCCCCTCTTCTCGCGCACGCGGATAGCGATGGGCGTGTTGAGCAGATAGGAGAGGTTGTGTACCGCATCCGCGACCGGCACGGCATCCGCCATGTTCCCGCACATGTGTATCACCTTCCAATCCTTCTCGCCCTTCACCGTCACCTCGACAAGAAAACGTTCCTTTTCCATCTCTCTCCTCGACCTTACCGGTCTTTCCTATCGGACAGGAACAGCCTATCGCATCAGGTGTCCCTTTGTCTGGACACCTCTAGGGTTTTCGCAGGTTCACCCCGCAGTTTGGGCAGAACTTCGGGACATATTCGGAAAACTCCTCGAACAGCGGCTCTTCGCTCTCCTCAGAATCCGTCATATCCTCCTCGACGCGCCCCGCCCATCCGCAGTCGGAACACCAGATGCCGTCCACGGGGTTTACATTTGCGGCTTTCGAGTAGGCGCTCCCTATGGTGATGAAAATCCTACTCATCGTTCTCAGCCCTCTCCCCATTGCTCTTCTCCCGCACTTCGGCTTCCTTCCGCATCGCGGCAATTAGCTCCTCGGGCGTGATTCCGAGACCGTCCGCGATAGCGAAAAAGGACGCAAGGCTCGGCAGACGCGATGGCTTTCCCCCGCTTCCGGCCATCCCGGCAAACCAAGCGGATTTGCTGATTCCGCTTTTCTTGATGGCGTTGTCGAGCGTCATCCCCTTCTCGTACACAATGCGGCGCACCGCAACCGCGAAACACCCGAGTTCCGGGAAACGCTCAACGGCTTTCTCCGCCTGTGGCTTACCCGCCATGGTATCTCCTTTCTTACGGCTAGCTTGATTACTGGTAATATATCATACCACCAAACCAGATAAATCTTCAAGACGATACTCCATATATCCCGCACAAATAGGACAACAAACCAGCTTGAAAGCAACCCAGCAATATAGTAAGATAGACTCGTAAGCCTATATCTGTTTACATGGAACGGTCGGTAATTCGTCCGTCATGCAAACTAACAGACTTATTAGAATTGACATTAGAAAGAAGGTCATAACATGCGAACCTACCAACACCCGATATACCAAGACAACACCATGGCAATTCGCGCCGAATATGATGAGGAAAAACGAGTCTTCGATTTGATGAAGAAGTTCCTCTATATCGTCGGGACGATAACGGCGATAGTTGTTTTCCTTTTGCTTCTCGTTAATTCCCCTGCCCTGATAACTCAGACAGGTGCAATTGGAATCATTGCACTCGTTCCCGTCCTGCTGGTTGCAACAGCCTTTACCGGGTTTTACGTCGGCACGGTACCGGCTGGCTACATCGCTGCATGGCGTGCAATCAAGCGCTCAAAGCTGTTCGTGTGGGGTAACGCTCTCGGACTGCTCCTCATAGCGACACTTCTTCTTTCCATCCCGGCTGCATTCGCGCCCATTGCCTTCCTTCTCCAGTGGTTGAAGGTGTCGAATCTCAAGCGTCAGCTTGACGCGAACGCATAGTGAGGTAAACTGAACGCGTTTTCTTCCTTCGTGGAGAAACTTTCTTGCTTTAGCCCGCTGCTCCCCGATGTGCAACATTAAGGGAGCAGCGGGCGCTTTTATGCCGATTCTCACACACCCGTATAGCGGCGCAAGCGGAATATCCCGCCCGCGCCGCTTTTTAATTAACGCTCGCCGTTCTCCTTGTTCGGTTCCGAGCGTTCCTGCGTAGGTGCCTGTTGCGCCCGCTGGGAACCGCCGCTTCCGGCGTTTCCGCCGTTCTTCTTCCCTTTCGGCATGACCGTCGAGGATACTTCCGCCCTGAGTTCGTCGGCTCCGCGCCAACAGGCGAGAATCAGGCGCTTGACCTCCGAATCGTCCGCGATATCTGAATCGGGACGCGGGAGTTTCAGCCTGGGGATATCCACGATTTCCATGCCCTCCATACCGCGTATCTCCTTGCGGTACTTCCGGTAGACGCTTCGGATTTGCGCAAGGTACCTCTCCTTCGTTTCCGTTCCCATCGCCTTTTGCCGCTCGATATCCCTCTTCTCCGCAACGGCTGCGCTTCCTTCCGCATGGATGGATTTCGCCACGTTCGCCGTGAACGCAGCTTCCAGTCCCTTCGTTCCGAGGTCTGCATCGAGCTTCGCCACGGAGAAGGCATAGCGGTTGTTGTCCGTGTCGGTAACGTACATGCGCCCCCTCTTGAACTCCGTGTCAACGCCCCATGATTCCAAAAGCTCGCGGTAATCATAGATGTTCTCCGCTTCCCCGGCGGCGATACGGCACAGCTCTCGCAAGTTCGTCTTATAGGAGTCGATGCCGCGTGCCGCAAGTTCCTTCTCGATACGGGACGGTTGCTTCTTATGGACGGAGGAATTGCGCTCGCCCTCCACGACCTGCTTCAATCCCCATTCGTGGTCGAGGTCGCGGATGCGGCTGGCACGTTTCACCTTGGCGCTTTTCCCGCTCCCCTCATCGAGCCGCTTGCCCGTGGAGAGGTCGGTACGGTTGATGACGATATGGATGGCATAGCGATGGGTCTTGTCCGCCTTGCAGTATTCGTTGTGTAGTGCCATCACTATCTGTTGGTTCGGGTAGTATTTCCCGACATATTCCTTTGCGTACCTCATGCAGTCTTCTGGTGAGAGCGTGCCGCCGTTTAGGTCGCACTCGTCTGGGTTGAACCCGAGAATCTGATGGTAGAGAACCGTATTCTTGGCATCTTTCAGTTCTCCGGTCTTTTTGTCCCTCACGCGCCGTGCTGACTTGTTGTGACCGTACATCTCCCTCGTCATCCACATGTGGTGCGACCAACGCTTCGGGTTCGTACAGCCGTCCATGTTGAGGGAATCGCGCACGAGCACTTTGCGGTCATCGTTGATGTAGCCGCGCAGGTTCTTCATGTGCCCGTTACTCTGCACGCCCGTCTGCTTGATGATGGTCATCTGTGCTCACCTCCTTTTTTTCGTCTAGGTACTCCCAGTGATAACCTCCTGCCGTGCCACCTCTGTCGATAGCCCTGCGTATCGAATTGCCATTTCGTAACCCTACTGCCCTTGCTGCATCACTGAGCGAAACGAACTGGTTGCCGGTTTCCGCACAGCGCACCTTCTTTGCTGTTGGTTGGTTGCACCCTCTGTTATCGCGCTTATCAGGTGCCGGATTCACGTACTCCCACGTGTATCCCCCGGCCTTGCGTCTACGACCTCGCGCTACCGACCCTATCGAGTTGTAGTTTATTCCTGTATCTCGTGAAGCATCTGCGATGGATTCATACATCTTCCCGGTCTCTAAGCACCGTACGGCTGTTTTTGTCGGTACCGTATATTCTTCGGCATTGTCTATTCTTGACTCCAAATCATCTGGATAGCACCAATGTTTGCCGTCAAAGGTGAGATAGGGATTTTTACAGCAAAGGCCAATCCTCGACCGGGCGCTTCCCAGTCTGCCTCCATACTCCCCCGAAGCGGCTTTGATGGACTCATAGCGCTTTCCGGTCTCAACGCAGACCACAGTTCGGCTTTTTCCGCCCTTTTTGAGGATATTCTCGATTTCCCCTTTAGCAAGCGTGCTGTATTCATCGCTGTTTACAAAATGGTACCCTCTCGCATAATGTGATTTGCTTTTTACTGCTTGCTGGATATTGTCTTCTTCGACACCTAAGTCCCTTCCCGCATCGGCATAGGTTTTGTATCGCGTACCCGTCTCAAGGCAGACGACTCTATAAGGAGCACTCTCCGCTCTCGCGGCGGCTGCTTTCTCTTCACTGTATTCGCTCTCTCTAATCCAGTGATACCCTTTCGCGGTCTTGCCGGTGTTCAGAGCGCGACATATACTACCCCTGCTGATTCCAAGCTCTATTTCCGCTTGGCTTTGCGTCTCGAATCGTTTCCCTGTCTCTAGGCAAATAACCGGCGTGACCTGATTCCCTTTCGTAAAATCGGGAATCCTGCCCAACTCGTAGTCGATAAGGTAGCACCAAGCGATTCCGTTCCTGTCTAGCTTTGATTTGTCAATAGCTGTTTTTAACGAATAACCGATTTCACGCTGCGCGTCTGCGATACTCGGATAGCTCTTTAACGTATCCAGCCGGATGACCGGAAGAGAAACTTGTGCACGTTCTCCGCCATACCCACAGTAAGGGCATCCGCTGTTGCTGATGACCTTCGACCTGATTGCCAGTCGATACGGTCTATCGCAATGCGGGCACCTCCACCACGCCTTCTTTGTTGCTAGGGGTCTGACCTTCCACGGCGTTTGCTCCCCGTTTCGTTCTTTGTCCCATTCCTCAGCAATCGCAGGATACTGTACGGCAAGGCTGTCTTTGGACGCATTGAAAACCGCACCATCGAAATCAAAGCCGATTGCCTTGAGACGCGCAACCTGTGAAGTATCGAGCTTTCCTTCCCGATAGTTCTTCCTCAGCTTGAAGACAATATAATTCTTTGTTCTCTTGGCATCGCTCATAGCTGCCCTCCATTTTGTGCGGCTATCTCTTCCAAGAAGGATATCTTTTCGTCAATGGTCGTTGACGGATTAAGCGCTTCGCGCAGCTCTTCTGCAAGCTCGCGCGGGTCTTTTATCTCGTCGATGACATGAAAATCTTTCGGTTCATATATCGGCTTTTCTCCTTGCTCGCTCTTCTTTTCATAGGCGCGTTCCATGCGCTCTTGCATCCCCGCGATGCCGCCGAGGGAGCCGAAATTGTTGCAGAGGTCGAATACAAGTGGCGTTCTGTTTCCACCGGATGTGAGGGCACGCCCGAGCTGCTGCTGAAAAATAACGGGGGACTTTGTGGGGCGCACCATAACGATTGCGTCGATTCCCTTGACGTGAACAGCTTCATTAAGCTGATTGATACAGTAGAGCACCTTCAACGCCGAGCTGCTGTCCTCTTTGAACTCTTGAAAGTCACGGGAACCGTAAGGGTCTGCATTCGTGGTCTTATATGCGTGAACCTCCTTGTTCACACGACCGAACCACTCGCGGCGAAGAAGCATGAACTCCTGTAGCTTCTTTTGGTTCGGGCAGAACACGATGACCTTGCTGTCGCGCTTCTTGAGATGCTTTGCGATGATACGGTCGATGCCGTCCGCATCTTGAAGAGAACGTCGCAACTCCTCATACTTCTTGACGAATTTGGAGTATTTCTTCTTCTCGCGCACCTTTTCGATGGATACCTTTAACTCCCCTAGCTCTTTCGGCGCATCGTAAAGTGCTATGACGTACTTCGGCATGGGAAGTACGCCGTCAAGCCATGCTTCCTCAAGCTCCATGCTGCTTGCAAGATTTCCAATAAACATCTCATCCGCCATGTTGCGCCCTTTGTCCGAATAACGAATGGGCGTTGCGGAAAATCCGACTATCTTTGCATCGGGATTATTTTCCACAACGTATTGAACGCCCTTTCCCCATTCAGGTGCCCCGCAGTGATGGAACTCGTCTGCCACTATCACATCGCACCGCGGAATCTCATCCCCGCATCTTGCTTTAGCCATTGCGGTTGCATAGGTCATAAATTGCAGATTCTTCGGAGTGAATCCGGGAGCGATATCGGAAAGGTTCGCCATCTGGTCGATGTGCATGTAATCGTTAGTGCCTAGAAGAAGAAAGTTTTTTCCCGGATTGTCCTGTGCCATCTTAGCAATGATGACGAATTTGCCCGTGCCGGTTGGTTGCACGACACAAGCACGGTTGTTATCCCTGAGCATGGCACAGAGGTTATCGTAGGCTTTCTGATTGTGCGGGTAGAGTTCGATTCCTTCCATTTTCATTTTCCCTTCCGTGGAAACATATCTTGCATCATCGCTTCATTCGTGAGTGTCCGGTTCCCAGACTTTACCGGCTCCCTTCCGTTTACACTCACGAACCCGTCAAAGAGAATCTTAAATACTGGCTCGGTGGTCTCCACTGCGTTGTGCCTTGCAAACGGGTCGTAGGCATCGTGAACGAAAAAATACGTTCCGTTCTTGCACGCAACATGGGCAACCTTCTTGCAAACGGGGCACCGGGCGCGAAGCTCCCGGAAATGCACCCATTCGTTTTTTGCCTTTTTCTCTTCGCTCATCTTGCGCTGCTCCATTCCAAACTCTGTCAAACGGTGGACTTGTCAGTAACGACTTCTGGATATCCGTTTCCATGTTTGGGTAATCGGGATTCCGATTTTTTCCGCTTCCTCCTCAGACATACCCAAATCTAGGATAGAGAGAAACATCATTCCAAATTCTGTCGGTTCTATCCAAGCGCCCTCTTCCGGCTTCCTATCCACGCATCGTGAAAAGCCTTCGTAGTATTTCGAGCGCCCGTTGATATCTGCGAGCGTTTCCCCATCAAGCTCTATCAAGACATGAGGTTTCGCGTTGTATCGTTTCGCTTTCACGAAACGGAAGGAAGGATGAAAGTGTCCCTTCATATCGTGCTCGCCAACCCACATGCTTTCGGCAACGAATAGAAGCTCGGCAACTGGTAGGATACCGACCTTCTCGGGCATCCGCTTTTTCAAGATAGCTTCCGCAGATGCCATGCTCCGCAAACTCCCCGTGTCTTTGTAGTACCCCATACTCTATTTATCCTTCCTGCTCTGCATCTGGGTTATCAAAATTGTCGATTCGGATTTGGATGTTGTTGCGGTCTGCTTCCCTTCGGAGCGCAGCAAGGGCTTCCGCGACCTCCATAAACGTCTCCACCTCACGCGCGAGGACGCGCTGCGCTTCCCCCACATCGAACACCTTGATGCCATAGGTGTTCAGGAACTTCATGAACTGGTTCAGGTTCGTTCCCTGCTTCGCGAGTTCGTGCGCCGCCTTTTTCAAAGGCTCGGTGTCGATGACCTTGATTGAAACATCGTCGGAAGTCAAAACTGCTCGGGCATACACGCCCATTTTCATTCCTGCTCTTTTCGCGTTTCTGCGAATGGACTCTCTCTCTTTCTCGGTTGCGTAAAACTTTATTTGAACTTCGCGATTTCTCATTTCCTAAGTTTTCTCCTTCCCTATCTTCGCAAAACGTTTATGGCAAATGGTGCCGCCGCCATTTGTAAATGACACGAAACCAGATAGTTGCTCTGCTGACTACGAAAACTCGGTAATCCGAAATTGCCGAGTTTCCAAGCGTAAGCGCCCTCCCGTCAAGGCTCCGAAAGCCGCTCGGGAGCAAGATGGAAGAGGGTTGAAAAGTCCATAGTAGTGGACTTTGAGTACCCACTTCCCAAATCTTGCAACTCGAAGAGCGGCCTTGGCCGGTGAGCACTGATATTCTATCAGTGCGAGAGCAGAAAAGGCATGGAAAAGGGGGTGCCGCCGCACCCTTTCCCATGCCTTTTCTGCGGGGTTTCCGGCTCGCCCGGAAACCAAGAACCCGAGGTGTCGCCACCTCGGGTTCCCATCGCGACAGGTTCCCTTTAAGTCGCGCCAGTGCTCCCAATTCGGATACATCACGAATTGCGCTGTTCAAGTGAGCCGAGTTTCCATCCATTTCTTTCCAGAGCAACCAGCGCTTCACGTTGCCGGATGCCGAGTCCGCCGACACGCCTGCCTTTCGGTATCCGGTACAGTCGCATGATGACTACCGCCTTGCTCGCACCGATACCCGGAACACTTTGCAGAAGCGATGTGACCAAAATGCGCTTCGCATCCTCCTCGTCCATCGCATCCGTGAACGTAAGCTCGCCGGACTTCACGCGAGCTTTGAGTGCTGCATAGCGCCTGCGAGCCTGTATGGCAAGCTCTAGCGCATGGGCACGCTCCTCGCTGCTAAGGTTCGGCAGATAGTTCTCTTTCTCGGTCATCGTTACTTCCTACTTCAACTCGTTGTCCCAGATGTTATCGTCAGGCTGCGCCGCATGTTTCCAACGGTTCGCATCCGCCCGACCGTTCCAGTCGGCGATGAACTTCTCGATAGCAATGGCGCATCCGCTGTCAAGAGCTTCTGCCCACCTCTCGTTGTTCTCATCGCACCAATTCTGAAATACCGCAAACTCGGTGACATTGTTCGCGACGATGTGCCTTCGCATCCCGCGCATCTGCGCGATAAACCTCGCGGTGGCGGGAACCATGGTGATTAGGTTCATGTTCCAATCCCTTTTTCCGAAGTGAATCCATCTACCGGCTCCACTTCCTCTCTAATAAAAACGCCCATCGAGTTCCGAAGCGAGCCTTTTCGTCTTCGTCTCTATGGAGCGGTCGAGACGTGCGACCGTCCTCTCTTTGCCTTCGATATCGCGGTCAAGCTCCGCGACGCGGCTGCGCTTCTGCTCGATTCTGTCCGTCAGCTCATTGTAATCGCGCATCGCCTGCTGGTACTCCGGCACGTCGAGATGCTTGCGGTCGCAGTCCATGAGCCTTCGCTCGATGCCGTGTGCGGCTGCGGCCTTTTCCAGCTCGCTCATCATCAGGTTCTGCAAATCGGGAAGGCGCTCAAGACCGAGGGCCTTGAGCGCACCGCCCATCGACACCTGGGTCGAAAGTCCGCGCTTGCAGCCCGTCGCATACGGAATCCCCGCCATGTGCATATGCGGCGTTCCGTCCTTCTCGTCGAAATGGACGGCGATTTGGAACCACTCGATTGCTCCCTCAGTCTTTGAGCGAATCGAATCGGCGGTCTCCCTGAAAATCTCCTCGGCCTTGCCGTTGTCGAGTTCACCGCCGAACGTGTCGCGGTTCCCGATTTGCAGGACGTACTCGTAGTATGGCTTCGGGACGTTCACGCGCCCCTTGTTGCCCGATTTGACCCTCGCCGAATCATCGGAATAGGCCTTCTCTATTTTCGAGAGGTAATCGCCGATGCATCGCTCAGGATGGCCTTTCGATTTCTGCTTCGCGTTGTACGCCCTGAGCGAATCGCCGAAAACCGTCTCGTATGCCTCGGCAATCGGAACGTCGCGAATCGAGATGTTGCCGACGCTCAAATCGGCATCGACGTTCCTCAGGTTGGCGCGATAGGCCAAGTCCGTGTTGTGCCGCGCGTTGTGGGCACCGGCTGAAACCGACATCGAGAGCGCCATGTGATACCCCCATCCCCTTAACCAAGCTCCTCGGCAAGCAGTCGGACGATGAGCTTGGTCATGCTCTCCCCCGTCTCGACGCGGTGGAGTTGCGCTTCTTTGTGGAGCCAAGCCGGGATGAGGAGACTGATTTTCTTGAGTTCCACCTCGTCCGTCTCATGCTTGCCGGAACCTTCCTTCTGGATATCCGCCATCTCGCGCTTGGACTTCTGCGCGCTCGCCATGAACGCGTTCGCTGTGGTCTTGTTAGCCATTGTTCTTCTCCTCTTCGTTCAGAACCGAATCTGCAAGCAGCTCAATCGGGGCGACCACATGGCTCTTCGGGTCGTAATCCGCCACGGACACACCGGCTGCTGCGGCACGTGAGAGGGCAACGGCGCGGGGAATCTTCGCGATGATTGGAACCTCCTCGCCCTCAAGGTACTCCACGAGCTGACGGTCGAGTGTGCCGTAGGCATAAAAGTTGTTGACGATGACATACGCTTTTGCGCCAGTGCCGGACTCACGTACGATATCGAGCGTTCTCAGCGTCGGCTCCATGTCGCGCGTGCTCGGAAGCATGGGTACGAGGATGAGATTCGCCGCGCGGCACCAATCGTTCACACCGCCCACGAGCACGCCCGCCGTATCGACAACCTGAAAATCGCACTCCTCCGCGAAATCCGGGTCATCGCAGACCTCATGGACGGAACCGCCCTGCGGGTCGGTAGTGACGAACGCCACGGTCTTGCCGCGACGCTCAAGCGCAAAGGAAAGCTCGTCCGCGATGGTGGTCTTGCCGACCCCGCCCTTCTGGTTGAGCATCAAAATCGTGTACATGTTAGAAGTCCTTTCTGTCCTGTTTGAAAAACGCTACTCACGGGAATCGGATGCGCGCACAAGCCCGTAACCGACGGTGACGGAAAGTGCCGAGCACACGGCGAATACCGCAGCAGCCACGTTTCCGAAAACGACCGAAACCGTAAGTGTGAGAAACACCCACCATCCGACGGTCACCGCGAATAGCAGGCCGAGGAAGAGCATGAAGGGGATTTCCCGCACTGAATCGCCACGAAGGTGCATTTCGTCCTCCCTAGAACGGAATATCCGCATCATACGTTTCCGGTTCCGTAGACTGCCCCTGGGCAGAAACCGTATCCTTCCCGGCACCCTTCGAGTCCGCAAACTCGATATCGGTCACGAGAACGGAAAGGGCATGGCGCTTCTCATCGTTCTTCATCCAAGAGTGGTAGCGGAGCCGTCCATCCACCGAAACCTTCTTTCCCTTGGTGAGATAGGGAGCAAGTGCTTCGGCTCGCGCACCGAACAGGGCGCAATCGACAAACACCGGCGCATCGACATATTCGCCGGTCTCGCTGTCCTTCTTCTTCTCGTTGATGGCGAGTCCGAAGGTGAGGACACTCGTGGCATCCCCCTTTTTGCGAAGCTCCGCATCGCGCGTGAGGTTGCCCATGATGGTCACTCGGTTGATAGCCATTGTCTTTCCAATCTCTCGATGGTGTTTGCGGAGGATTTTGGAATCCTCCTGCCGGGAAAACTTTCGTCCCTTGCTGTCTATAAATATAGCAGACCAGAATACCAGCAACCCAGAGAGCAAGATAACCACATAGATTGCACACACATGCGCTGCAAAGATAAGGGCGTGTGAAAAGCAACTCTTCACACGCCTAAGCACGTATCTACTCTGCTACGAGCCATTGTTCGAGCCATCGCTGCACGGCAAGCGTCGCGAGCGCGTCGGCAAGCGACCCGTGCGCCCTGCCCGTCCACTCGTATCCGATGTGGTCGGCGGCATCCACCAGCTTGTAGCGCCTTCCCATGAACCACGTGAACTCTTTCATGGTGTCCGTGATGCGTGCGTCCTCCCTCGGGCGCACCCCGACGGCGGATAGGAACCCGAGGTCGAATCCGACGTTGTAGCCGATAACCTCATCTGCCCCTGCAAAGATTTCCCTCAGTCGCGGTATGGCTGTCTCGATAGTCGGCAGGTCTGCCACGTCCTCCGGGTAGATGCCGTTGACGGCGCTCGCGTGCGGCCATTCGGTCTTCACGGTCGGTCGGAACCTCTCATCCAACAGGACGGAGCCGTCCCTTCCGATGATGGAGATGGTCAGAATCTCATCCGGGTCGCTACCGTTCGGATGAAGACCGGTGGTCTCGGTGTCAAAGCAAATGCTGTTCATATCTATCACCTAATCCATGTAGCCGTAGACCGTCGTATAACGGTCTGCCTTGTGTTCCAGCCATGCCAGATACTCGTTCTTCGCAAGCTCGAACGCCCGCTCCTCGCGGCTTCCTTCCAGTGAGCTGAGATATGCGACGGTCGCATTCGGCTCATTGCCGTAACCATCATCAATCCTCCCGGACTCATCGCACGGGAGCCATTCATTCTCTTTGTACTCCACGCGACGCTCGACCTCTACAGTCCAGTAGATGACGGAGCCGATGCCATCTTCCTCGTCATTGACCTCGTTCCCATGCGTCGATATGAATGCTTCCGCCGCCGCGAGCGCTTCCTCGGAGTTCTCGTATTCGCCAAGCTCATACGAATCTCCATCGCTGATATCCTCGTGGTCTCCGTCATAACCCGGGCGCGTTGCAAAACTGAGCCGAAAGCTCCACCCGTTGACGAAATATCGAATCTTCCTGTCCATCTTGGCTCCCTTCTGCCATTGAACGGCTCGGTACCGTCCCTCTTGCTGTCTATAAATATAGCAGACCGGCATACCAGCAAGCAGGCTAACGGCAGGCCCCATACATCCTGCATATTCTGTTCAAAAAAGAAAGGCACCCTTTCGGATGCCTTCGTTCATTCGTCCAAATACTGCCAATGGTATCCAGCGCATGCTCTTCCGTCGCTTAGGGCGTGGAATATCGAGTTGTGCTCGTACAGCTCAATCACGGAACTCATTACCACCATCGTCTTTCTGCCCTTTCTCGCACCAGCTGAGTATTGTGTCCCCGATATGACCGGTTATTTCCTTCTCTGTCGTTATCGGTTTCAAAAGGATGCCGCCGTGGTAGGCCACAGATGCGATGTAATCAATGCAACCCAACATGTAGTCCTCGTACCAAGTGTCATGAATCTCATGTACGACCTGTGCCACAGACCTATCGACCAGATTCGCTATATCGAGAAAGGAGCAGTCGGTGGCAAAGAAGGCCACGGTTTCCGCCCATTTACGGTATCTGGCCTTCTCCCGCTTCCCGTAACGCTCCCTCGCCTGCGCCAATGTCAACCCGAACTGCGCAAGTCCCTTTTGCAGACACTCGCTCGCTTTCGCGACCTCGGTGGAATCGCCGTGCCAGCTGCCCGCCCTTTTCTCAATAAGAGTCTCGCCGTGCCTGTCGAAGAAATCGAGCAAATCACCGAGATAGACGCCCTTCTCCCAATATGGCTTCCCGAGACCTAGGCAATTAACATGAAAGCCAAATACGGATTCCACGCCTTTGTGCATGGCAAGACGTTCAGCGAGAAGGAAATCGCCCTCGCCCACCTCGTACCGCTTTATCTCATCGACCGTCTCCGGGTCAAACCTGTCCGTCCAATTTCCCATCTTGCATCATTCTCTCTGACCTATTCGTTGCTCAAGTCGTATAGCATCTGTCTCATGCCGGAAAGGATATCGCGTTCCGACAGCTTCCGGTTCCCCGTGACCTCCGGCTCCGTCCCATGTTCGCGACGGTAACCGTTTGCGAAAAATCGGAATACCGCTTCCGTCGTTTTCACCGGGGCGTGCCTGACGAACGGGTTGTATTCGTCATTGACGAAATAGAAGGTTTCATCCCTCTTCGCGATATGCGCCGGGCGCTTGCAAGCCGGGCACCGTGATTTCAGGTCGCGGTAATGTAACCACTCCGAATCAGTCATCGGCATATTCCCAGTGGTAGCCACCGGCCATCCCGGATGCAGCTGAACCGATACCGTTCGGCGATATCTTTGTTCTCTCCGCCGCGTCCTTTATGCTTTCATAAACAACGCCGGTTTCCGTGCAACGAACCTTTCTTCTACGTTTAGGCTTGAAGAACGAATCATCCGACCTCGGCTCGTCACCGTAATAGAAATGAATGCCATGCACGGCACTTCCATTTTTCATCGCGTGAAATACATGCGATTTGCTTATGCCGAGCATCCTTGAAACGAGACTAATGCTCTCAAAGCGTTCGCCTGTCTCAAGGCAGATGACCGGGCGCAAATTTTTGTTTGGCTTTTTCTTTTGGTTCCTTATCTTTTGACGGTACTCATCTGGCAACATCTCGCCAGCATAGTAATAGTAAAAACCTTTAATTGGCTTTCCTGCTTTTATCTGGCGAGATATGAAACCACTCGATACACCGATAGCGTTGGCTGCATTCTTCACGCTATTGAACTGTTTTCCAGTTTCAAGGCAAACAATCGTTTTTCGTTTTCCCATTCTGTTCGTCCTCTATCTAATCCGGGTCGCTACCGTTCGGATGAAGACCGGTGGTCTCTCGGCAAGGTTCGCCATCTGGTCGTTGAACATGTAATCGTTGGTGCCGAGCAGCAGGAACCGCTTGTCTGGGTTGTCCTGCACCATCTTTGCGATGATGACGAACTTTCCCGTTCCGGTCGGCTTGATGACGCAGGCACGGTCGCGCTCCCCAAGCATATCTAGGAGTGCGTCATACGCCTTCTGGTTATGCTCATACAGTTTAATTGTGGAACTCATTGTCCATCCCTTCAACCCTTCTGACCGTTCTCGGTCTGCTCGCAATGCGCCGTGTCGTATCGCCAATCATCGACCGTGTATCGACGTTCGTGCATCGTCTCTACGGAAGATACCCTTACCGTGCCGTCCTCGCCCCGATGGCACTGGACTTTCCTGACCGCGACCCCGAACCCACGATTCTCGACAGATTTCCTATCCGCTGCCAAGCACGCTGCAAACCCTGTGAGGAACCGCGCTTTTAGGCCGTCTCCGGTCTCAACAAAGTCAATGAGTGCATCGACCAGCCGCTCATAGCTCCTCGTCTCGACCTTTCCGGCGAATCCCCATTTGCGGTGCGCCCCGTCGGTCAAGGGTGCCATCTTGCCTGCCATGACCTCGTACCTATCCATTTACACGCTCCCTACTTATGTACATCGAAAAAGAGGGGCATCTCTTTCCCGATGCCCCTTCAACTCCTTAGCGAATGCCGTCCGGTGAATACGGTGACCAAGGCTGGCCGAGTAGAACCAGCCAGTCGCACTCCTCGCTCTCCCCCAGCCGGAACAGATAAACCGCATCCGAGACAATCTCCTGCCAGTATGCCGTAAGGTCACCGAACCTGCCGGTATACTTGCAGTGGGGAACAGTGCCGCCCCCGTCATAGACCATGACCATATCGTTTTTCTCGATTTTCATTTGCTCCGTCCTTTCTGCCTTGGGATGGTTTCGGTGCCGTCCTCCTTGCTGTTATCTGTAATTATAGCTATGCGGCATACCAGCACACTCCATAACGCGAGACTCCACGCCTTCTCCATGGAACTCGGGTCATTAGGGGCGAGCAGCCCCTAATCTGAGGGAGCGCAAGCGACCGCGCCACGGAGAGACCCCGCGAGACCGTGGGGTGTCAAGAAAAGCCAACCTCCCGTCGCGAAGTCACCGACCCTCCTTTCCCCGCCCTCTACCGAGCCGCTGCGGCGTGCCCCGCTTTGCCGCGCCTGCGGCCTATGGTTTCCCGAGAAGAAGGGGTTTTCAACATTCCGATGGGCGGAGGGTTCCTAGACTGACCCGGAGCCTGTCGGAATGTTGGAAACCCCGGCAGGTCAGTTCCCTCGTTTCCGCCAAGTAGAAGGCTTTTCCGCGCTTTCAATGGCCGGAGGGTTCCTAGCCCGACCCGCAGGCTGTTGGAAGGGTGGGAAAGCCGCCCCGAGTCCCCGTTCCCGCAACGACCCCGCGCCTTCACGCCGCCCGCAGGGCGGCTCCCAAAAAGCCAAAAAAAAGGGCACCCTCCCGGATGCCCTAGCTCCTTTACCGACCGAACTCCTCCCGATAGCGGTTATGGTCTGCTAGTGCTTACCTCTT
>OLSL01002272.1_pt1 | contig 15856 bp, 10 predicted proteins | sample 1672511 | NCBI WGS metagenome assembly OLSL01 (sample SAMEA3136694, study PRJEB25190) | human gut metagenome | biome: human gut; feature: human-associated habitat; material: faeces | place: Austria | collected 2013
TGGTGGCACATGCATCCGTTTCGGCTCCGAGGCGTTTTTTCTGCGAAGCTTCGGTTCGATGAAGCCGCTTGGCTGGTTTTGGCACGGTTTCGGCAAGGGGTTCGGCCGCGAGCCGCAAGGTCGGCGTTTCTTTCGCGCAAGGAAGCGTGGCCTGCGTCGTCCAAAAAGAGGAAACCATCCGGTTCTATGCTTGGCTCTCCCGAGAGACAGGAGGTCGGTATGGGAACGAAGACGGATGTGAAAGTTCGCGCGAATGGTGGCGAGCATAACGAGGGGCGCTGCTCGACAAAGGCCCGCATGGCGCGTGCGCAAAGTAGAATCGTTGCCGAGCGCGTCGCCGCAAGGTGTGCGGAAGAAGCGTTCGAGCAGGCGCACATCTGCGAAGACGGCGTGGAGTTTTTCGATTTTGAGGAATGGGAAAGGACCGTCCTCGACATGGCAGGCGTATGTCCGTGGCCAGAGGACGGGGAAGACCCGTGGGGCGAAGAGGACGGTTTCGACTGCGAAGAGCGCGGTTGCTCCTCCGATCTTGCGGGTCATCCTTGGGATTGCCCGTGCGAAGACTGCGAGGAAGCGGGGGAGCCCCTCGAAGGAAGTCTTGGCGATCGAGGCGAGGAGGCTGCCTGCGAGCTGCTCAAACGCCGTGGCTACATCATCTTGGAACGCAATTGGACGTGCGTTGCCGGCGAGGCGGACATCGTCGCTCGCGACGAAGACGGAACTTTGGTGTTCGTCGAGGTGAAAACGCGATCGAGCTTGAAGCACGGCCTTCCCAGCGAGGCGGTCACGCCGAAGAAGCGTGCGCGCTACGAGCGAATAGCCGGGTATTTCCTGGCGGACTACGACGGCATGGAATGCCGCGTGCGCTTCGACGTAATATCCATTTTGGCCTTGCCGAACGGCCGCGCTCTGGTTCGCCATTACATCAATGCTTTCGGAACGGGGTGCTGAATGCATCTGCAGTGCGTGTTGAAATCGGCGACAATCGTCGGAGTGGCCGCATTGCCCGTTGACGTGGAGGTCGTGGTGTCGAACGGGCTTCCGGGCATGACGATTGTCGGAATGCCCGATGCGGCGGTGCGCGAGTCGCAGGAGCGCGTCCGCGCCGCCATCAGAGCCTGCGGCTTTACGATGCCCCAGGATAAAGTGGTGGTCAATCTGGCTCCCGGGTCGCTTCGCAAGGTAGGGGCTGGGTTTGACCTTCCCATAGCCGCGGCCATACTCGGCGCCACGGGGCAGGTCGATTCTCGCAAGCTCGAGCAGTACCTTTGGGCGGGAGAGTTGTCTCTCGAAGGGGCGGTTCGCCCGGTGAAAGGGGTGATTGCGTACGCTTCGTGCGCGCGCGATCTGGGGCTGAGCCTCGCCGTTTCGTGCGATTCGCAGGATTGCGCGCCTCTTGAAGGGATCGAGCAATTCGGGTTTCGCTCGTTGGCGGGCCTGCGCACGCTCGATCCCGCTCCTTTGCGTCCGAAAGCCTATGAGCGGGGGCGGGCGCTGCTCGATTTCGGCGAGATACGCGGCCACGAGGCGGCGAAGCGGGCGATGCAGATCGCGGCGGCAGGAGGGCATGGGATTCTGCTCATGGGGCCTCCGGGCTCGGGCAAGACCATGCTTGCAAAGGCGCTGCCTTCCATCCTGCCTCCCCTCGGCGAAAAGGAACGCATCCAGGCGGCTATGGTCCATTCGGTCGCGGGCGAGCCTATCGGGGCCATTCTCGCGGGCGCGAGGCCGTTTCGTTGCGTGCACCATTCCGCAAGCATGGCTGGTCTGGTCGGCGGGGGAACGCCCGTCAGGCCGGGCGAGATCTCCCTCGCGCACGAAGGGGTCCTTTTCCTCGATGAGCTTCCGGAGTTTTCGCCCGCGGCCCTGCAGGCTCTCCGCCAGCCTATGGAGCAAGGCTCCATCACGGTAACGCGCGCCGACGGGAGCGTGAAGATGCCGGCGCGGTTCATGACGGTGGCGGCGGCGAATCCGTGTCCGTGCGGGTATTTCGGCGACCCCGAACGGGCATGCACGTGCACCCCTTCCCAGGTGTCTCGCTATCAAGGGCGCATAGGAGGCCCGTTGCTCGATCGCATAGACATGCATATCGACGTGTGGAGGTGCGACCCGGGTTCTATCATCCACGGCGGCGAAAGTGCGGGAGCAACTTCTGCCGAGCTGTCCGTCGGCGTATGCGCGGCGCGCGAATTCGCCCGATGGCGCATCGAGGCCCTTGGCGATGAGGATGGGGATTCGACCGCCTCTTTGCTTTCTCGATGCAGGCTCGATTCCTCCGGGGAGGCGCTTCTCGAGTCGGTCGCGAAATCGCAAGGCCTTTCGGGCAGAGGCATAGCGCGCGTGCTGTCGGTTGCGCGCACGATTGCTGACATGGGCGAATCGAAAAGAGTGGGGGAAAGTCATCTTGTCGAGGCAATCGGTTTCAGGATGAGGGGGTGCTTGTGATGGGGATTGTGTTCGTGCGGAAGGCGAACAGGGCCGCGAATGGCCCCGTCCAGGAAGGCGTCGGGAGGTGGTTACGATGAGCGCGAGGGCTGTTGCCGCCCGCGAAGCGGGCACTGCATGCATAGCGGGCCCACGGTTCGAGATAGCGCGTGGCGATCCTGAATACCCCGCAGCGCTCGAAGCCCTTTCGAAGCCGCCCGAGACGCTGTATCTCATCGGTGATATTCAGGCGCTGCAGGAAGGTCTCGCCGTTGTGGGCGCGCGCAATGCGACGCCGTACGGCAGAAGCGCGGCTCGCCTGCTTGCCGGATGCGCTGCCCGCATGGGAATCTGCGTCATATCGGGCGGAGCGCGCGGCTGTGATTCATACGCCCATGAGGCGGCCATCGAGGCAGGAGGCAGGACGGTGGCGTTTCTGGGAGGAGGCTGCGACGTCGTGTACCCTTCGTGCAACAAAGGGCTCTTCAACCGCATCGTCGAATCGGGCGGGGCGGTGGTTTCGGAGCATCCGTGGAGCTTTCCTCCCAAGCCGTATACGTTTCGGGCGCGCAACAGGCTTATAGCGTCTTTGGCCCGTGCGACGCTCGTGGTGGAGGCGGGGGTTCCTAGCGGTACGTTTTCGACGGCGGACGAGGCCCTTGCTGCGAACAAGGACGTGCTCGCCGTGCCTGGGTCCATCTTCTCGCCCACGTCGCGCGGGTCGAATGCGCTTATTGCCCAGGGAGCAGGTCCAGTGGTGGACGAAGCGGAATTCGAGGAGCTTCTGACGAGGCTTTTCCCCGAGAAGGCGTATCCGAATGGTCGCGCCGCGCAGCTGACGATGCTCTTTTCCCGCGAGGAAGGGGGCTGCGCTGCTCCTTCGACAGGCGGTAGTTCTTCGGCTTTGAAGGCGTGCGATGATGCGGACGGTCTGGTGATAAGCGCCTTGCGCGCCGACCCAATGCGTCTCGAACAGCTCGTGGAAGAGTTCGCAACGGGGGAATCGGGCCCGTTTGCCACGGTGGGGGATTTGATGGCGTGCGTGGGCAGGCTCGAGGCGCTTGGGGTCATAGAGCGTTTTCCCGACGGACGGTTCGGGTGCATGCGTGCCACCTGAGTCTCGTCGCCTCGCTCAGACGCGTGCGAGCTGTGCGACGGCGCTTTCGGCGCAGGTATGCGTGCCGATGGGGCCGTCATCGCGGCTGCCTGGTTCGGATGCGTGCGTGCTGTGTGGCGTTCGCCGCGTCGATGGGGTCGAAGAGCGTTGTGGTATGCTTTGCCGATGGAAAAAACAGTGAACATCATCGGTGCCGGCCTCGCCGGAAGTGAAGCGGCCTTGCAGCTTGCTTCGCGCGGCGTCCATGTACGCTTGTATGAGATGCGCCCCGAAACGAAGACGGCGGTGCATCACGGATCGGATTGCGCTGAACTCGTCTGCTCGAACTCGTTGAAGAGCATGAAGCCGGAAAGCGCCGCGGGCATGCTCAAAGCGGAGCTTTCCGCCATGGGGTCGTTTCTCATCGAGCAGGCGCATCGCGCCCGTGTCGAGGCGGGAGGGGCGCTTGCGGTTGACCGCGATGTCTTCTCCGCAGGCGTGACGCGTCTGGTGAAAGACCATCCGAACATCGATTACATCGTGGGAGAGGTAAAAGAGCCCCCGTCGGATGCTGATGCCGTCGTTCTTGCCACGGGCCCGCTTACCTCCGACGCCCTGGCGTCATGGATAGCCCGCGAAACGGGGTCTGAGAACCTCGCGTTCTTCGATGCCGCGGCTCCGATCGTCATGGCCGACTCCCTTGATGAGACGGTGCTGTTCAGGCAGTCCCGCTACGAGACGGATGCCGTCGGGGACTATCTGAACGCCCCGTTCACCAAGGAAAGCTACGATGCGTTCATCGACGAGCTCCTGAAGGCCGAGCGTGTCATCAAGAAGGATTTCGAGACGAACGATTTGTTCCAGGCGTGTCAGCCGATCGAGGAGATCGCCCGCAAGGGCCATGACGCTCCTCGGTTCGGTACGTGCAAGCCGGTCGGGCTTACCGATCCCGCAACGGGCCGTCGCCCCTGGGCGGCGGTGCAGCTTCGCGCCGAAAACTCGGATTTGACCGCCTACAATCTCGTCGGGTTCCAGACCAACCTGACTTTTCCCGAGCAACGCCGCGTCTTTCGCATGATTCCAGGGTTGGAGCATGCCGAATTCGCCCGTTACGGCGTTATGCATCGCAATACGTTCGTGTGCGCTCCGAAGCTGCTCGATGCGACGCTTCGCGTGCGCGAGACCTCTTGCCCCGTGCCTCTTCATATAGCGGGTCAGCTTTCGGGAACGGAGGGGTACTGCGAGGCCATCATGTCGGGTCTTTACGCGGCTCTGTGCGTCTACGCCAACCTGTCGGGATCGACCATGCCGCCCATGCCTCGCGACATGGCGTTCGGGGCATTGCTCGCTTACGCCACCGATCAAAACACCTGCGACTACCAGCCGATGCATGTCAATTTCGGCATTATGGAGCCTTTCGCCGAACGCATCCGTAATAAGCAGCAGCGTTACGCCGCTTATGCCCAGCGCGGAGAACGCGCGCTTCGCGCGTACGTTGACGACCTGCGCGAAGCGGGGGTGCTCTAGGCCATGCCCCAGGATTTGTCGGGGGCGAACGAGCGCTACGCAGGGCTCGTCGACCGATTCTGCACGATGCTCGAGACCGAAAGAAACGCCTCCCCGCATACCGTTCGCAGCTACAGGGCCGACCTTGCAAGCTACGGTTCGTGGGCCGATCGGACGGGGCTCGATCCTTTAGGCGCCACGCATCGCGAGGTGCGTGGATACCTCTCCGAGCTCGACCGTGCCGCATATTCGCGGCGTACCATCAACAGGCATCTTCCCGCGCTTCGCTCTTTTTTCCGCTGGGCGGTCGCGCGCGGGCATGCGGAATCAGATCCCGTAAGCGTTCTTCAGGGGCCGAAGGCGGCGAAGCGCCTGCCGCGGGTCATATCTGCCGCCGAGATGGCGAAGCTGCTCGGCGCGTATGCGGGAAGCGACGAACCCGAGGATATGCGAAATAAGGCCATCCTTGAGTTTCTCTATGCATGCGGAGCTCGTGTCTCCGAGACCTCCGACCTGCTTGCTTGCGATGTGGATTTCGACCTCAAGCAGGCCAAGGTATTCGGGAAAGGCGGCAAGGAGCGAATCATTCCGTTGCACGATCTTGCCGTGGACTCCATGCGCACTTATGCGTGGATTGCCCGTCCTGTGCTGCTGGGCGGCAAGGAGTGCCCGCATTTCTTCGTGTCGACGCGCGGCAATAAGATGACGACCGACGCCTTGCGCAAGATGTTCAAGAAGAGCCTCTTACTTGCGGGCCTGGATGCCTCCCTGAGCCCTCACGACATGCGCCATACATTTGCGACCGACCTTTTGGAAGGTGGGGCTGACCTGCGCAGCGTCCAAGAGATGCTCGGCCATGCCCGCCTGTCCACGACTCAGATCTATACGCACGTTTCCCCGGCGCGCTTGAAAAGCGAGCACCATCGAGCCCATCCGCGCGGTTAGTCCCCGCACGCAGAGCGCGAGGTTACGTTGAATACGGTATGGCATGCGGCGGATGCCTGCCTTAGCATGAGGTGATGATGAAAAACACGATGCATACCCTGCGGCAGAGGTTTTCCTCGTTTTCCGACGACGTGCAGCAGCGTCGCTTTCTCGATGCCGCTCGTCCTGCGGAAGAGGATGCCCTGCGCGCCAGCGACTGGGTTGTCGATGTGGGCATCGCCTTAATCGCGTTTTTGTTCGGCTGCGGACAGCTTTTTCTCGCGTCGACGTCGGTCATCTACGTGGACGGTCCGTTTCGGGAGATGGCGGGGCTTGTCAACATCGTTCCCAACATGTACGCCTACGGCGCGTTGGCTTTCACGACGCTTCCGCTCGTGCTTCGTCGTGTGGCGCCGCGGTCGACGCTTGCGATCGTTCTCGCGTGCTTTTTTTTCTCGAGCGGCTACATGTCCGGATTCGCCCTTTCGGCGATCGGCCCCATGGTGGCCGTGTGCAGCCTGAGCTATCTGCTCGACAGGCGGCACGCCGTCGTTGCCGGCCTTCTTACGGCAACGGTGATGCTGCTTGCCCCCACGCCTCTTCCGAGCGAGACGCTTGCCACGGTCATGCGCACGCAAAACCTCATCTTCGTCGTTGCTGCGGCGCTTGCCGGATTTGCCCTCAGGACCTATCGGGCCTACATGGCGGAAACGCACCGTCGCCTGGAAGAGGCCGAGCGAAGCCGTGAAGAGCTTGCCGCTCGCCGCGTCGCCGAAGAACGTGTGCGCATCGCGCGCGACGTGCACGACATCACGGCGCACTCCCTTTCCGCCGTGGCCATCCAGGCTGCCGCCGCTGAGCGCCTGGTCGATTCCGAGCCTGCTGCAGCGAAAGAAGCCATTGCGGATATTCGCCTCGTGTCGAAAGGCGCCCTTGACGAGATACGCTCCATGATCGGCGTTCTTCGAGGGGACGAAAAGCCCGAGACCGCCCCTTCTGAAGGCACGGAGCGTCTGGCCGATGTTGTCGAATACCTTCGCAGGGCTTCTTTGGAGGTTACGTGCGCAACGAAGGGCTACCGTAGAGAAGACGTTCCCGCTATCGTGGATATGGCGCTGTTTTCCCTGGTGAGGGAAGCGGCAACGAACACCGTCCGCCATGCGCAGGCGAACTCGGTCGACATTCTCCTTCGTTCCACGGCAACGCAGGCATCCTTGGTCTTTTCCGATGACGGCGTAGGGCTCGCAGACGACGTTGCCGCATCGGCTCCGGGCCACGGGCTCGAAGGGATGAAGGAACGCATAGAAGCGCTCGGCGGCGTGTTTTCGATAGACGGTTCGCACGGCGGGTGCGTGCTGAAGGCTGAGATACCGTTGGAAGGCGGTCGGTATGGACTCTAGGGGTACGAATGCTCCAGATGTGATTCGCGTGGCGATAGCCGACGACCAGGATTTGGTGCGTAAGGGGTTTCGCCTCATTCTTTCGTCGTTTCCCGGCATCAAAGTGGTGGGGGAGGCCGTGGATGGGTTCGATGCGGTTGCGCTCGCCAAAAGGATGCGTCCCGATGTGCTGCTGATGGATATCCGCATGCCGCGGAAAAACGGGATCGAGGCAACGCGCCTGCTTTCCGACGACCCCGAAACGCGGCATACCGCCGTCTTGATCCTCACAACGTTCGACCTGGACGAATACGTCTACGACGCCCTTGCGGCGGGGGCGAGCGGGTTTCTTCTCAAGGACGTGGAGCCCGAAGAGCTCGCCCGCGCGGTGCGCGTCGTCGCACAGGGCGATGCGCTCATCGACCCTTCCATCACCCGCCGTCTTGTCGAGACCTATGCGCAATCGCGTCGCAAGTCCCGTTTCGACGGCTCGATCATCGATGGCTTGACCGAGCGCGAACGCGAGATTCTCTCCATGGTGGGTCGCGGCATGAGCAACGAAGAGATCGCGTCCGATTTTGTCATCTCGCCGGCCACCGTTCGCACGCACGTGGGGCGCATCATGAGCAAGCTCGATGCGCACGACCGCGCCCAGCTGGTCGTGGCGGCTTACGAGAGCGGTCTGGTGAAGCCGGGGATGTAAAGACCCCCGGCGCGCCGCGCCGAAGTCTGTCGGCCGCAGCGCGATTGCGCGGCGCTTCGAAGAAGGGCGTCGGTCACAGAGTACGGCGCATTTTGTGCACCCGTTTTGGACGAACCGAGGAAATCACGTACTTTTGTTCGGCTCTGTTCCGCCATGCGCTACAATCGTGGCGCTGTAATTTCGCATACTCGGAAAAAGGGGCTTGATGTGGCAAGCGATTCCATCGTCATACGCGGCGCTCGCGAGCACAATCTGAAAAACGTCGACGTGGCCATCCCGCGCGACAAGCTGGTCGTGATCACCGGCCTGTCGGGAAGCGGAAAGTCGAGCTTGGCCTTCGATACCATCTATGCCGAAGGCCAGCGTCGCTACGTCGAAAGCCTTTCGGCCTATGCGCGCCAGTTCCTCGGGCAGATGAACAAGCCCGATCTCGATAGCATCGACGGTCTTTCTCCCGCCGTCGCGATCGACCAAAAGACTACGTCGAAAAATCCACGCTCCACGGTGGGCACGGTCACAGAAATCTATGACTATCTGCGCCTGCTGTACGCGCGCGTCGGCGTGCCTCATTGCCCCGAATGCGGCAGGGAAATCAAGAAGCGTACTACCGACCAGGTCACCGATGAAATCCTGGGGCTGGGCGAGGGCAAGCGCGCCATGATCTTGGCTCCGGTCGTGGTGGGGCGCAAGGGCGAGCATGCGAAGATACTCGCAGATCTTCAGAAAGAAGGTTTCTCCCGCGTCCGCATCGACGGCGAAGTCCGCAAGCTCGAGGGCGAGCCGATCAAGCTCGACAAGAAATTCAAGCATACGATCGACGTCGTGGTCGACCGCGTCGTATTGAAGGCTTCTGCAACGAGCCGCATCGCGGAGTCGGTCGAGGTCGCCACGAAGCTCAGCGAGGGCCGCGTGGTCGTCCACGTTCTCGATGATGCCAAAGTCGCCGACGACCCGCAGAAGAGCACTCCTGGCTTCACGGGCGTTTCCGCGGGCGACCATTTCTTCTCGCTCGCACTGGCTTGTCCTGAGCACGGCCACTCGATGGACGAGCTCCAGCCGCGCGATTTCAGCTTCAACGCCCCGTACGGCGCCTGCCCTGACTGCGCGGGCCTGGGTAGCCGCGAAGAGGTGGATCCGAGCCTGCTGGTTCCCGACCCGTCCCTTTCGCTGAACGAGGGCGCCATCGCGCCGTTTGCCACGGGCAATTACTATCCGCAGGTTCTTCGTGCGGTCTGTGCCCATATGGGAGCAGACCCTGCAACGCCGTGGGAAGACCTGCCCAAGAAGGTGCGCGATGCGCTTCTGTACGGCATTAAGGACGAAAAGGTGCGGGTCGATTACGTCACCGTCGACGGAAGGGAGACCTACTGGTTCATCGACTGGGAGGGTGCCTGCGAGGCCGTCATGGGCCGCTACAAGGACGCGCAATCCGATTCCCAGCGTGAGAAATACGAGAAATACTTCGCCACCATTCCCTGCGCCACCTGCGGCGGCAAACGCCTGCGCCCCGAGATCTTGGCGGTCACGGTGGGCGGCAGGAACATCCACGAGGTCTGCGAGCTCTCCGCTGCGGATTCCCTGGCTTTCTTCGACGGTTTGGCGCTTTCCGAGCGCGATGCCACTATAGGTTCGGCCATCGTGAAAGAGATTCGCGCTCGCTTGAAGTTTCTGGTGGACGTGGGCTTGGACTACCTCACGCTCGAACGCGGAACCGCATCGCTTTCTGGCGGCGAAGCGCAGCGAATACGCCTTGCCACCCAGATCGGAGCGGGGCTCATGGGCGTTCTCTACATCCTCGACGAACCCTCCATCGGCCTGCATCAAAGGGATAACGAGCGGCTGATCGCGACGCTGGAGCATCTGCGCGATTTGGGCAACACGGTCATTGTGGTGGAGCACGACGAAGACACCATCCGCCATGCGGACTTCGTCATAGATATGGGGCCCGGCGCAGGAGAGCACGGCGGTTACGTCGTTGCTGCGGGCACTCCGGAGGAGGTTGCGGCCGCCGAAGGAAGCTTCACGGCCGATTACCTCTCGGGAAGGCGGCGCATCGCCGTTCCGTCCGAGCGAAGGCGTCCGAAGCGCGGCTCGGTCAAAATCACGGGCGCTTCGGCGAACAACCTGAAAAACGTTACGGCGCAGGTGGAGATCGGCACGCTTACCGTGGTCACGGGCGTTTCGGGCTCGGGCAAAAGCTCGCTTATTACCGACACGCTTGCCCCTGCGCTGGCGAACCGCATCAATCGGGCCCATCACCGCACGGGCGCATACCGAAAGCTCACGGGATATGAGGCCCTGGATAAAATCATCGATATCGACCAGAGCCCCATCGGCCGCACGCCGCGCTCCAACCCCGCCACCTACATCGGGCTGTGGGACGATATACGCGCGCTGTTCGCCAGCACGCAGGAGGCCAAGGCTCGCGGATACGCGCCCGGCCGTTTCAGCTTCAACGTAAGCGGCGGCAGGTGCGAAGCGTGCAAAGGCGACGGCCAGATCAAAATCGAGATGCATTTTCTTCCTGACGTCTACGTGCCTTGCGAAGTGTGCGGAGGCAAGCGTTACAACCGAGAAACGCTGCAGGTGACCTATCGTGGCAAGACCGTCTACGACGTCTTGGACATGACCGTCGAAGAGGCACTCGAGTTCTTCAAAAACATCCCGGGCGTCGCCCGCAAGCTGCAGACGCTCTTCGACGTGGGTCTTGGCTATATTCGCCTTGGGCAGCCCGCCACCACGCTTTCGGGCGGCGAGGCTCAGCGCGTGAAGCTGGCGAGCGAGCTGCAGCGTCGGCAGACCGGCAAGACCTTCTATATCCTCGACGAGCCCACGACGGGCCTGCATATGGAAGACGTGCGCCAGCTGCTTGACGTGCTCCAGCGCCTGGTGGACAAGGGCAACACCGTTCTTGTCATCGAGCACAATCTCGACGTGATCAAATGCGCCGATCGCATCATCGACCTCGGTCCCGAGGGCGGCGACCGCGGCGGCACCATCGTGGCGTGCGGAACCCCGGAAGAAGTGGCCAAGGTTCCCGAAAGCCATACGGGGCGTTTCCTGCGCGATTTGCTGTAGGGGGGATGCCATGCAGAAAGACGAGCATATGAAAGGCGAAGGCGCCGAAGGCGATCTTTGCCGATGCGAAGAAGAGGCTTTTCGCTGCTCGGAAGAAGCGCGGCGTCTGCTCGAGGCACGCGACCGGGCGGCGGAGGGTCACTCTCAGAGAAGGCGGGAGTTCATTGCGCTCGGCGTTTTCGGGGCGCTCGTGCTTGCCGGCTTCGTTATCCTGACGTCTTATATCAATGCGGGGCACAATCTCAACGTGGCCGCCACCAGCATTGACGACATCGCGGGGGATATGACGGGCTACGATGTCGTGCTTTTCGAGGGGACCGCTCTTCCCTCGTCGGATTCGGACGCATCTCCCGATTCGTCGGAGAACGAAGAGGGCGGGTCGGATTCGTCCTCGCAGGCGGTCACGCTGGAAGAGGCGCGGATGCATTACAGCGAGAAGAACGCCTCCGTCATGGAAGTCGGCCCCGATTCGTTCCAGGATTACATGACCGGACGCATCGTTATGAAGCAGGGCCATACTTACGGCATTTTCAGTCTGACTCCTGATATGGTCTCCGAGCTGGTTGTCCCCAAACAGACCACCACGAAGACCACCACGACGCAGACCGAGACCTCCCCGGGGATTTTCGGCATCACGAACGAAACGGTCACAACGCGCACGACCGGCGCTTACGACAGCGTTTCCGACATCTTCTCCTCCGTCGACCCAGAATCGGTCGACCCAGGTCTTGTCGAGCATATTCAGGACATCCTCGACCGATTCGCTGCGGCGAAAGTGGATACGGTGATTGCTCTGACAACCGACCCGACGCCGTTTTGCGCGGTCGAAGGCGTGGACGTGGTCATCTCCTTCAAGCGCTGCGACCGTTTTTCCATGGCCGAGACCATCGACGGAACATTGTATTTCGATGCGCCTGAGGTAGGTGACGTCGGCGTTCTCATGATTGCGCCCGGCAATGTGGCGTCGACGAAGGTTCTTACGGAGGTGCCGTAGGACGCGGCGCCTGTTACGTCCGCATTTCCTCGGGTATTGTCGGCTTCTTTGAAGCGACAGCCTGGTAAGATGATGCGTCTCTTACGCTTTCGGATTCGCCGAATGGCTCCGAAAGCGCACAGGCGGGCTTGAACGCCCTATCGTCGACATCCAGGAGGCTTCATGAGCATAGCGAACCCTTCGCCGCAAACGGGATTGTTCGCGGCAATGAGCGGGCAATGCGGGGCGACGGCGCGCCGTCTTGGCGCAACCGCGCGAGGAACGTGTCCCGTGGATATGACGCGTGCGCATGTAGGCGTAGCTCATGCCCAAAGCTGCGGAAAGTGCGTCCCGTGCCGCATCGGCCTTGCGAGCATTTCCGATATGCTCGAGGAAATCATCGACGGGCGCGCGCACGAAGGAGCTCTTGAAGACCTCGAGGAGCTCGCGGAGCATATTCGCGTCAGTTCCGATTGCGCGATCGGATATCAGGCCGCCGAGCAGGTCTTGATAAGCATCCGCGCATTTCGCGAAGACTTCGAGCAGCATATGGCGCACGGCAGCTGCCTGCGCAGCTCGTCTCAAGGGGCGCCCTGCGTGGTGTCGTGCCCTGCCCATGTGGACGTTCCGGGCTATATCGCCCTTACGGCCGCAGGTCGCTTCGACGACGCGGTCGAGCTTATCAGAAAAGACAACCCGTTTCCTTCCGCTTGCGCGTACGTCTGCGAGCATCCGTGCGAGCACACGTGTCGTCGGGCCATGGTGGATGACGCCGTGAACATCCGCGGCCTGAAGCGCTACGCGGTGGACCACGCCTTTCGTCCTCGCGATGCACGCCGCCTCGCTTCGACCGGCAAGCGAGTCGCCGTCGTAGGGGCCGGCCCGTCGGGTCTTTCTGCCGCGTATTACCTGGCACGGCTTGGGCATCATGTCGATGTTTACGAGCGCCTCGAAAAGGCGGGCGGCATGCTTCGCTACGGAATTCCGAACTATCGCTTTCCCAAAGATATCCTCGACGAAGAAGTGCGCTCGATCGAACAGGCGGGCGTTGAGATTCATTGCGGCGTAGAAGTGGGCGCGGACATATCGCTTTCCGAGCTCAGGAGCCAATTCGATGCGGTGTATGTGGCCATCGGCGCTCATGGCGATAAGAAGGTCGGCATGCCGGGCGAGGACGCTCGGGGCGTGGTGTCCGCTGTGCAGCTCCTGAGGGAGGTGGCGCAGGGCCGTCCATACGATTGGCGCGGAAAGAAGGTCTGCATCGTTGGCGGCGGCAACGTTGCCATGGATGCTGCGCGCACAGCCGTCCGCTTGGGGGCCGATCGTGTGACCGTGGTGTATCGCCGACGCGTGGCGGACATGACGGCGCTTGCGGAGGAGATCGAGGGCGCCGTTGCCGACGGATGCCATATTGCCGATTTGATGGCTCCTTTGCGCATAGAATGCAACGGCGAGGGCGAAGCTGTTTCGCTTGTGGTGCAGCCCCAGATTATCGGTCCCGTCAAAGGGGGCAGGCCTTCTCCCATGCCGGCCGATCGCGACGAGACGGCGTTGCCGTGCGATGTGGTGGTCGTGGCCATCGGACAGGAGATTCAGGCCTGTTCGTTTGAAAAAGAAGGAATGACGTGCAAGCGAGGGTCTTTCTTCGTCGAAGAAGACCTGAGCGCCGTTGCCATGGAGGGCGTCTACGCAGGCGGCGATTGCATGAGGGGTCCTGCAACGGCGATTCTGGCTATCGCCGACGGTCAGACCGCAGCCAAAACGATCGATTCTGACCTGGGATTTCATCGCGAGCTCGTTTTGGATATCGACCTTCCTCCCGTCCGCCTCGAAGACCGCATAGCCTGCGGCCGCGCTGTTTTGGGCGAGCGTCCCGGCGAGGAACGCCGACGGGATTTCGAATTGGTCGAATACGGTTTCTCCGATCGCGAAATGCGCCAGGAGGCGGCGCGTTGTCTGAACTGCGATCATTTCGGGTGCGGAATCTTGCGCAAGGAAGGAAGGCTCGCATGGTAGGGAATATGGAGAAAGACGCATGCCGCGTCCAGTCCGATGCCTCGAAGGTCTGCGTGACCATCGACGATATAGAAGTGAGCGTTCCTCGTTCGGCAACGGTGCTCGAGGCGGCGCGCATCGCGGGGGTGGACATACCCACGCTGTGTTATCTCGAGCTTTATAACGAAATAGGTGCATGCCGTATATGCCTCGTCGAAGTCGAGGGCATAGACCATCTGGTGGCCGCGTGCAACAGTCCCGTGTTCGACGGGATGAAAGTCCGCACCGATACGCAGCGCGTGCGTTCTTCGCGCAAGATGAACCTGAAGCTCATCCTCTCGCGTCACGACCGACGCTGCCCCACGTGCTTTCGAAACGGAACATGCCGCCTGCAGGAGCTCGCCGACACCATGGGTATCCACGAGGTTTCGTTTAAGACTTCGTTTGACGAATCTCCCGTCGACGATCGCTACCCCTTGGTGAAAGAGCCTGCGAAGTGCATCTCCTGCTTGCGATGCGTCTCGGTGTGCTCGAAGGTGCAGGCCCTGTCTGTGTGGGGGCTTGTGGACTCCGGCTCGCGCAGTCGCGTCGACGCGGTGGCGAAGGGCGACTGCTCCTACTGTGGGCAGTGCATCACGCATTGCCCTGTTGGGGCCCTGCACGAGCGCAGCGACGTCTCGCGCGTGTTCGACGCCATAGACGACCCCGAGATCATCACTATCGCCCAGATCGCCCCGTCCGTGCGAACCTCCTGGCATGAAGGCCTCGGCCTTGCGAAGGACAAGGCGAGCGTTGGGCGTATGGTGGCTGCCGTAAAAAGCCTGGGCTTCGATTACGTCTTCGACACCGACTTCGCCGCAGATGTCACCATCATGGAAGAAGGCAGCGAGCTGCTCGACCGTTTGGGCAAAGGCGGCGATGGCCCCATGTTCACGTCGTGCTGCCCGGGTTGGGTCCGTTTTCTCAAGGCGCGATATCCGGAACTTGTCTCGAAGCTTTCCACGACGAAATCGCCCCAGCAGATTTTCGGCGCCTTGGCGAAGACATACTATGCGAAGCTTCTCGGCGTAGACCCGTCTCGTCTTTTCGTCGTGTCATACATGCCCTGCGTCGCCAAGAAAGCGGAATGTGCATATCCGGGCATGGACGCCGCAGGAACCGGCTTCGACGTCGACGCGGTTTTGACGGTGCGCGAGCTGACGAGGCAGATCAAATCGAGATTCTTGAACGTTGGGCTTCTCGAAGAACGCGACTTCGACGCTCCGCTCGGCATCGCCTCGGGAGCCGGCCATATCTTCGGCGTGACGGGCGGTGTCATGGAGGCGGCGTTGCGTTCCGCCTATTATCTGGTTGCGGGAAAGAACCCTCAGCCGGATGCCTTTAAGGAGATTCGCCACGAAGGCGCCGAATTCGGCTGGCGCGAAAAGACTTTCGACCTCGCGGGGCGCTCGCTGCGCATTGCCATCGCGAGCGGTCTTTCCAACGCCGACGCGCTTTGCGCCGCCATACAACGCGGAGACGTACATTACGATTTCGTCGAGGTTATGGCGTGCCCGGGAGGGTGCGCGGGAGGCGGCGGGCAGCCGATCCATGAAGGAAGGGAGCTTGCTGCGGAGCGTGGAGGCGTTCTGCGGGCGATCGACGCGAAGGGCGCTATTCGGTTCAGCCATGAAAACCCTGCGGTCCAGGCTTGCTACGAAACGTTTTTAGAGAAGCCTTTATCGGGGCTGGCCGAAGAACTGCTCCATAGCGATCATGCCGATTGGTCCATGCCTTGT
>OLSL01002280.1_pt1 | contig 15824 bp, 11 predicted proteins | sample 1672511 | NCBI WGS metagenome assembly OLSL01 (sample SAMEA3136694, study PRJEB25190) | human gut metagenome | biome: human gut; feature: human-associated habitat; material: faeces | place: Austria | collected 2013
GGGGAATCTCATTTATGACATCCAAACCATCACAGTAAAATGACACAGGACAGGAAAATGGAGGTTCAAACAATGAATCAGGTTTATCGCTGCTACACGGAAAAGCGGGAGGGCTTCCAGGTGGAAGCCGGGAGCCTGCTGCGGGATCTGCGGGATCAGCTGGGCATCACCGGCCTTACCCGTCTGCGGATTCTCTGCCGGTATGATTCTCAGGGACTAAGCCCTGAAATCTACGCCAAAGCCCGCCAGACGGTCTTCTCCGAGCCCATGGTGGATGACTGCTATGACGAAACCATGCCGGAGCTGGGTGACTGCACCGTATTTGCCGTGGAGTCTCTCCCGGGTCAATACGATCAGCGGGCCGATTCCTGCGCCCAGTGCATCGGAATCCTGACCTGCGGCGAGCGTCCTCTGGTATCCGCCGCCAAGGTCTATGCCCTCTATGGCGCCATTACCCCCGAGGAGCTTCAGCGCATCAAGGAATACGTCATCAACCCTGTAGAGAGCCGGGAAGCCAGCCTGGATAAGCCCCAGAGCCTGGAGCAGACCTATGCCATTCCCACCGAGGTCGCCACCCTCACCGGCTTTACTACGCTTAATAAGGATGCGCTTGCTCCGCTGATCGACCAGTACGGACTGGCCATGGACGTGGACGACCTGAGCTTTTTCCAGGATTACTTCAAGAACGAGGCCCATCGGGATCCCACCATCACCGAGCTGAAGGTGGTGGATACCTACTGGTCCGATCACTGCCGCCACACCACCTTCTCTACCCACATCGACCAGGCGGATATTCAGGACGAGGACGTGAAGAAGGCCTATGAGCTCTATCTCCAGTGCCGTCAAGAGGTCTACGGAGAGAAGGCCAAGACCCGCCCCATCACCCTGATGGACATGGGCACCCTGGCCGCCAAAACCCTGAAAAAGCGCGGCATTCTCCGGCACCTGGACGAATCCGAGGAGATCAACGCCTGCTCGGTACATATTGACGCGGACATGGACGGCAAGCCCGAGGACTGGCTGCTGATGTTCAAGAACGAGACCCATAACCATCCCACAGAGATTGAGCCCTTCGGCGGTGCTGCCACCTGCGTCGGCGGCGCGATCCGTGATCCTCTGTCCGGCAGAAGCTATGTCTATCAGGCCATGCGCGTCACCGGTGCAGGCAATCCCACCGTTCCCATTTCCGACACCCTGCCCGGCAAGCTCCCCCAGCGAAAGCTCACCACCACCGCAGCGGCCGGTTATTCCTCCTATGGCAACCAGATCGGTCTTGCCACGGGTCTGGTTCACGAGTTCTATCATCCCGGCTATATTGCAAAGCGCATGGAGATCGGCGCGGTGGTCGGCGCGGCTCCCGCTTCCAATGTAGTTCGTCTGACCCCCGCTCCCGGTGATCGGGTGATCCTGTTGGGCGGACGCACCGGACGGGACGGCTGCGGCGGCGCAACGGGCTCCTCCAAGAGCCATACCTCCGCCTCCCTCGAGACCTGCTCTGCGGAGGTTCAGAAGGGCAACGCCCCTGAGGAGAGAAAGCTCCAGCGTCTGTTCCGTGATCCCCAGGTCACCCGGATGATCAAGCGCTGCAACGATTTTGGCGCAGGCGGCGTTTCCGTTGCCATCGGCGAGCTGGCCGACGGTCTCGACATCGACCTGAACGCCGTTCCCAAGAAGTATGACGGTCTGGACGGCACCGAGCTGGCCATTTCCGAGTCCCAGGAGCGTATGGCTGTGGTGGTTGCACCGGAGCATGTAGACGCATTTATGGCCGCTGCCAGCCGGGAAAACCTGGAGGCTACCCTGGTTGCCACCGTTACCGAAAGCCCCAGAATGGTTCTCCGCTGGAATGGCAAGGCCATTGTAGACCTGAGCCGGGAATTCCTGGCCAGCAACGGCGCGGATAAGCATACCACCGTGGCCGTGCCCAACCTGCCCGAGCCCACGGCCCAGATTGCAGGCACCACCGTGGCTGAAAAGCTCAAGAATTTGGTGGAAAGCCTGGATTGCTGCTCTCAGCAGGGCCTCACCGAGCGGTTCGACGGCTCCATCGGTGCGTCTTCCGTGCTGATGCCCTTCGGCGGCCGCCATCAGTCCACCCCCACCCAGGTCATGGCCGCCCTGCTGCCCTCCGGCACCCGGGACACCTCCACCTGCTCCGTGATGGGCTATGGCTTTAACCCTGCCATTTCCTCTCAGAGTCCCTTTGCCGGTGCGGCTACCGCTGTCATCGAGTCCGTTTCCAAGCTGGTTGCTGCCGGCTGCGATCCCGATGCGGCTTATCTCACCTTCCAGGAGTATTTTGAGCGGCTTCGTACCGAGCCTGAGCGCTGGGGAAAACCCTTCTCCGCTTTGCTGGGCGCCTTTACCGCACAGATTGGTCTGGGCGTTGCGGCCATCGGCGGGAAGGACTCCATGTCCGGCTCCTTCAACGAGCTGGATGTGCCCCCCACTCTGGTTTCCTTCGCCATTGCCGCACAGAATGCAGGCAAGGTGCTGACCCCTGAATTCAAGTCCGCCGGTCATCCGGTTTATCTGTTCACCGCCCCCGGCTATCGGGATCTGGAGGGCACCAAGGAGATGTTCTGCCAGGTGCACGCCCTTGCCGATCAGGGTAAGCTGCTCTCCGGCTGGTCGCTCACCGCCGGTGGTGCTGCCGAGGGTATCTTCAAGATGAGCCTGGGCAACCGGGTTGGCTTCCGTCTGGCTGACGGCGTGGATGCCGACTCCCTGTTCACCCAGAGCTACGGCTCCATCCTTGTGGAGGCCAAGGAGCCTCTGGAGGTCGGAACCCTGCTGGGCTACACCACCGAGGACGCCGTGCTGGATCTGGGCGAAACGCTCTCCATCGCAGAGTACGAGAAGCTCTGGGCGGACAAGCTGGAGTCCGTCTTCCCCATGAAGGCAGGCACCCAGGAGACCGTTCCCGCCATCTCCTATCCCCAGCGGCCCCAGCAGGCGCCCGCCTACAAGCACCTGAAGCCTAAGGCCGTGATCCCCGTCTTCCCGGGCACCAACTGCGAATACGACACCGCCCGTGCCGTGGAGAAATCCGGCGGCGAAGCGGAGATCATCGTGGTGCGGAACCTCACCGCCAGCGCCCTTGCCGAGACCGCAGACGCCATGGAAAAGGCCATCCGCTCCGCGCAGATGGTGATCCTCCCCGGCGGCTTCTCCGGCGGCGACGAACCTGACGGTTCCGGCAAGTTCATTGCGTCCTTCTTCCGGAATCCCCAGCTGTCCGATGCCATCCATGACCTGCTGGGTCAGCGGGACGGCCTGATGCTGGGCATATGCAACGGCTTCCAGGCGCTCATTAAGCTGGGTCTGGTTCCCTTTGGCAAGATTGTTCCCATGGACGCCGAGTGCCCCACCCTGACTTATAACCTCATTGGCCGCCACCAGAGCCGCTACTGCACTACCCGGGTTGCTTCCGTGAAGTCCCCCTGGCTGATGCACTGCAACGTGGGCGACCTTCACAACATTCCCGTCTCCCATGGCGAGGGACGGTTTGTGGCAACGGATGCCATGCTGAAGCAACTCATCGACAACGGTCAGATTGCTACCCAGTATACCGACCTGGCAGGCACCCCCTCCATGGACATTCAGTACAACCCCAACGGCTCCATGCTGGCCATCGAGGGCATCACCTCCCCCGACGGCAGAGTGCTGGGCAAGATGGGCCATACCGAGCGCGCCGGTGAGTTCGTCGGCAAGAACATCTATGGCAGCAAGTACCAGCCCATCTTCCAGGCCGGTGTCGATTACTTCAAGCTCTAAGATACAAGGAGGAACACGCCCATGGAGCCAAGGAACACCACAGTCAAACGGGTCAGCTCCGGCGTATGGGCACTGGAACAGGAGATCGTCCGCTGCTTCCTGATCGTGGGGCAGCAGCGGGCCCTTCTGCTGGACACCGGCGCCGAAGCCTGTGACCTTATGGGCATGATCCGTGAGATTACCCCCCTGCCGCTGGTGGTGCTCAACACCCACGGTGACGGCGATCACACCGCCAACAACAATCAATTCCGCGACATCCACGCCCATCCCGACGAGTTTGCCACCATCCGCCGGTTCCGCCCGGATCTCACCAGCACCCTGCACCCCATTACCGCACTTTCCGCCTTCGATCTGGGGGATCGGGTGCTCCATGTGATCGAAACCCCGGGCCATACCCCCGGCAGCATCTGTCTGCTGGATCGGAAGAACCGGATTCTGTTCTCCGGCGATACCCTGTCCTACGGGCCGGTATTTCTGTGCGGAGAACACCGGAATATCCACACCTACCGGGAAACGCTGGTCAAGCTCATGACCATGGGTGGCTTTGACACCATCTATCCCTGCCACAGCACCTGCCCGGTGTCCCTGTCGGTGATTTCGGCACTGCTGGCTGCGGTAGACGGTGCCCTGGACGGCTCCATCCCCCCGGAGCCCAGCGATATTCCCACCCCGGACGGCCTAACGCCCATGGTCTACACCGTGGGAAAATGCGGGATTTTGTACTAACGCAACTTTCACCCCAGGAGGTTTTTCTATGAACATTCGTTTTGACAATCAGGTCTGTGTTGTCACCGGCGCAGGCTCCGGCATTGGCTTTACCTGCGCCAAGATGATGGCAGAGAGCGGCGCGCGGGTTGCCATGATCGGCCGCAATGCTGAGAAGATCCAGATGGCTGCGGATATGCTGAAGGACAGCGGCGACGTCCACGCCTACGCACTGGATGTATCCGACGTGGAGGCCATTCCCGGCGCGGTGGAGAAAATCCGTCAGGAGCTGGGCGAGATCCGCTTTCTGATTCAGGCTGCGGGTATTATGGCTGGCGGCCCCGGTGTGGATTTGACGCCCCAGGAGTGGGATCGGGTCATGAACACCAACGCTAAGGGCCTGTTCTTTATGATGCAGCAGTGCGTCAAGCAGTCCATGATTCCCCAGGACTTCGGCGCCATCGTGAACATTGCGTCCATGGCAGGCATCCGCGGCATGACCCCGCCCATGTGCTCGGCGCAGTATTCCGCCAGCAAGGGTGCAGTGGTTGCCGTTTCCATGCAGGCAGCCGTAGAATGGGCCTCCAGCCGCATTCGCGTGAATGCCATTGCCCCCGGCGGCGTGCTGTCCGGCGGTGCTGGCGTACACATCCCCAAAGAGGGTCAGCCCGCCCCCGGTGCGCCTGGTCCCGGCCCCGGCGGTCCTACCACCGGTGTTCCCACCGGCCGTCTGTCCGACCCTGAGGAGATCGCGGGCATGGCCACTTACCTGCTCAGTGAGTACAGCGAGAACACCACCGGTCAGGTCATTGTCATCGACGGCGGCTCCACCGCAGTCGGTTACTAAGGTTCCTACAGTTTGGAGCCTGGCGGATTCCTCCGCCGGGCTCTTTTTTGCGCTGAAATCGTGTTCTCAAATCTTCAAAAGAAATCAGTATTGCAGGATTTCCATCAAGACATTTCAATATCTGCGCCACTTTCTGAAGATTTCTTTTCAAAATTAGAGTTTTCTGCGGTTTTTCACTTCATTTCGCTAAATTTTATGAATTTTATTTTTTTCTTCTTGCATTTTACGATTTGACGTGCTACAATCGGGACATCAGTTCAATATGTGCAGAACGCGCCGGTCAGAAGCACCGCAACCGCCCGGGGCCTGCACTCTGGAGAATCCCGCATTTCGGGTGCCGAAGGGGCAAACAGATGATTCTGTAATCTCTCAGGCAAAAGGACAGAGCCTTCCAATGTCGGGATTCGTGTATGTACACCCCGGCATTTTCTTTTATTTCAGGGGTAATTTGTAAGGAGTGAACCACCATGATTGAGTCCATCACCCGCATCAACAGTGCCATAAACAACGTCGTTTGGGGCTGGCCTGCGCTGATTCTTCTGGGCTTTGTGGGCGTGCTGATGACGTGCCTCACAAAGTTCTTCCAGCTGAGCCACTTAGGCCACTGGATGAAAAACACCATCGGCGCAATTTTCAAAGATAAACACGTCACCGGTCACACCAAGGATCGCACCATTTCCCAGTTTCAGTCCCTGTGCACCGCTCTGGCGGCCACCGTCGGCACCGGTAATATCGTCGGTGTAGCAGGCGCCATTGCGGTTGGCGGTCCCGGCGCGGTGTTCTGGATGTGGCTCATCGCCTTCTTCGGCATGATGACCAACTATTCCGAGAACGTCTTGGGCATTCTGTTCCGCAGAAAGGATGCCGAGGGCGAATGGCACGGCGGCGCAATGTACTATCTCCGGGATGGTCTGGGCACAAAGAAGGGCTGCAAAACCATTGGTGCTGTGCTGGCAGCTCTGTTCTCCTTCTTCTGCCTGCTGGCCTCCTTCGGCATCGGCAACATGAGCCAGGTGAACTCCATCGTCTCCAACGTCCACACCGCTTTCGGCATTCCCACCATTGCCACCGGCATCTTCCTGCTGGTTGCCGTGGGCGCGGTGATTCTGGGCGGCCTGAAGCGGGTTGCCTCCATCACCGAAAAGCTGGTGCCCTTTATGGTCATCCTGTATCTCCTGGGCACGCTGGTGATTATCTTTATGCACATCACCACCATTCCCGCCATCTTCGTCTCCATCTTCAAGGGTGCATTCAGTCTGAAATCCGCGACCGGCGGTGTGGTTGGCGCCGGCATTGCCACCGCCATGAAAATGGGCTTTAAGCGCGGCGTATTCTCCAATGAGGCCGGTCTTGGCTCCTCGGTTATGGTACATTCCAGTTCCAATGTGAAGGAGCCTGTCCGTCAGGGTATGTGGGGCATCTTTGAGGTCTTTGCCGACACCATCGTGGTCTGCACCCTCACCGCACTGACAATTCTCTCCTCCGGTCTGGTAGACCTGGACACCGGTATGCTCACCGCCGCCGGTGAGGCCGTGGGCAGCAACTCCCTGATGAGCGAATCCTTCCGGATGGTCTTTGGCCCCGCCGGTGCCGCATTCGTGGCCATTGCCATTCTGCTGTTTGCCTATTCCACGGTGCTGGGCTGGAGCCATTACGGTGCCACTGCCTGCCGGTTCCTGCTGGGCGACAAGGCCGTGACCCCCTATCGCGTTCTGTTCTGCGTCATCGTGCTCGCCGGCTCCGTGATGAAGGCACAGCTGGCCTGGGACATCTCCGACACCTTTAATGGCCTGATGATGCTCCCCAACCTGGTAGGTGTGCTGGTACTGTCTCCCATGGTGGCAAAGTGCACCAAGAACTACGTGGACCGGATTCTCCATCACAAGGACGTCAAGCCCATGCTCTCCGCCTTTGACGACATTCAGGCCGTGGAGGAGGAGGAAATGAAGCTCGACCCTCTGACCGCTGAATAATCATGCACAGTATTCCTCCCCGGCCCCACTCAGGGCCGGGGATTTTTCATATAAACGGCAGAATGCCGGAATTTTATTGGATAATCCGGCCCAATACTGTTGTTTTTTCACTTGCAGGGAACTATGCAGATTGCTATAATAATACCAAGTAAATTCATCCCATGGAGGTCGAGATAAAATGGAAAAAATCCCTGTAACTCTGACAACCCATTATAAAGAAAAACCCGCTGGCCCCGACATTCCCTTCGGTGTGATCATGACCGACCATATGTTCCTGATGAACTACGACCAGGAGCACGGCTGGCACGACGGCCGCATCGTTCCCTACGCTCCCTTCCAGATCGACCCCGCCTGCATGGTGCTGCACTATGCGCAGGAAATCTTCGAGGGCATGAAGGCTTACCGCGATGCCGAGGGCAAGATTCGCCTGTTCCGTCCCGAGGAGAACTTCAAACGCATGAACAACTCCTGCATCCGTATGAGCATCCCCGAGATTGACGTGGACTACTGCGTAGAGGCTGTGAAGCAACTGGTCACTCTGGAGAAGGATTGGGTTCCCTCTGCCCCCAACACCTCCCTGTACATCCGTCCCTTCATCTTCGCTACCGATACCCACATCGGCGTACACGCTTCCCATAGCTATCTGTTCGCCGTGATCCTGAGCCCCGTCGGCCCCTACTATGCCACCGGCCTGGCTCCGGTCAACATCATGATCGAGCAGGACGATGTTCGTGCCGTCCGCGGCGGCACCGGCTTTACCAAGTGCGGCGGCAACTATGCTGCTTCCCTCCGCGCCGGTGAGCGTGCCGAGGAAAAGGGCTTCTCCCAGGTACTGTGGCTGGACGGCGTGGAGCGCAAGTACATCGAAGAAGTTGGCGCGATGAACGTGCTGTTCAAGATCAACGGCAAGATCGTTACCCCCGAGCTCAACGGCTCCATCCTCCCCGGCATTACCCGGAAGAGCTGCCTGCAGATTCTGCGGGACAAGGGCTTTGAGGTGGAGGAGCGCAAGATCAGCGTAGACGAGCTCATCGGCGCTGCCCAGGACGGCTCTCTGGAGGAGGCATTCGGCTCCGGTACCGCTGCTGTTATCTCCCCCATTGGCGAGCTCAGCTACGGCGGCAAGGACTATGTGGTCTCCGGCGGCAAGATCGGCCCTGTGGCTCAGGATCTGTACGATACTCTCACCGGCATTCAGTGGGGCCGTGTGGAGGATCCCTATGGCTGGAGCCATGTGATCTGCTGATCCGACTTTTCCGTAACATTGCAGAAAGATTCCCGGCTGTGCGGTTGTACAGCCGGGATTTTTGCATTATTTCAGGATGTTTGAACGTCTCAGCAGCACCAGCGCCAGAATGACCGACACCACATCCGCTGCCGCCTGAGCCAGAATTACGCCGTAGAAGCCGAACACCGCCGAGAGCACCACCATGCAAAGCAGCAGCGCTACCCCCTGCCGGCTGATGGACAGCAGGAATGCAGGCATTGCCTTTCCCGCCGACTGGAACAGCGTAGTACACACCAGAATGATACCCATCAGCGGCATGGTGATCACCATACAGCGGAGAATTCGGCTGCCCGCCTGAATCACGCCGCTGTCCGACATGAAAATCCGGATGATCTGCGGAGCAGAAATCAGGAACACCACCGTCATCACCACAGAGAATACCAGCTGCACCAGAACGTCGAATTTCAGAATGCCCCGAAGCCGTTCCCGGTTATTTGCGCCGTAGTTATAGCCCAAAAGCGGCTGGGCCCCAAAGGCAAAGCCCACCATAATCAGCATGACAATCATATTGACCTTCAATGCAATGCCAAGCGCCGCCACATTTTCCGTGCCGTAGGGCAGCAGGAAGCGGTTGGTCAGGGTCATGGCAAAGCTCTGCATCAGGTTGGTGATGGAGGCCGGAACGCCGATCACCAGAATCTCCCGCAGCTCCGTCCCCTGCACCGAGCAATCCCGCAGGCGCATGGAGAGCCGCTGACTTTTCGCCGCCAGCAGCACAATAAACAGCACCGCCGACACCACATTGCTCAGCACCGTCGCCAATGCCGCGCCCCCAGCGCCCATATTCAGCCCGAAAATAAAGATCGGATCCAGAATAATGTTCACCACCGCGCCGGTAATAGAGCCCACCATGGACGCCACAGCCATCCCCTCGGTGCGAAGAATGTTGCTGGGCACCAGGGTAAAGATAATCGCCGGAGCTCCCAGGGCCAGATAGCAAAAGTAGTCCGTTGCGCTGTCCATGGTGTCGCTGCTTGCCCCCAGCAGATGTAAAATCGGCTGCCGGAAGATCAGCATCAGCGCTCCCACCAGCACGCCCCATACGATTGCGCCATAGCTGCAAAATGCGCTGACATGGCGCACCCGTTTTTCCTCCCCCTGGCCCAAAAGCCGGGAAATCAGCGAGCTGCCGCCCAGTCCGAAGATATCGCCCATGGCCACCATCAGTGTAAACATCGGCGCGCAAAGGCTCACACCCGCTACCAATGCCGTATTCTGGGTCTGGGCGATGAACCAGGTGTCCACCATGTTATAAACCAGCGACACCAGCATGCTCAGCACCACCGGCAGCGCCATCTTAAAATAGGCCCGGGGAATGGGTGCCCGGGCGAAAAGTTCCTGTTCCATGTAAAATCCTCCTTGTACCGTTATTGTAGCGGATTTCCTTGCGTTTTGTTGTGACATATGTCATAATGGAGACAGGAAGTGATCGTATGCGCTATATTTCGGATGCCGCTCTGACCCGGCAGCTTTTGGACGAATGGGACATTCCAGCGCTGTTTTCCACCCCAAATTTGAACTTTTCTCTGGTAGAATATCAGCCCGGGGAGTATTTGACCGCGCCGTATACCAAGACGGAGCGGCTGCTGTTTCTGGTTCGGGGCACCGTTTCCATCCGCTCCATCCGCATGGACGGCAGCGAATATGTGCTGCGCTCCGGGGATCGGTTTACATTGCTGGGTGATGTGGAGTTTGTGACCAAGCAGCCGCCGTCCTTCTGGGTGCAGGCCTCCACCACTGTACTGGCGCTGTCTCTCCCGCTGGCTCCCTATGAGTCCCAGCTGGAATCCGACGTGGCATTCCTCCATTTTCTGCTCCAATCCGTCACAGACAAATTGGAACACTCCACCCGCACCGAGGCAAGCGGCGGCAATCTGGAGGAGCGTCTGCTTCGCTGGATGGACGGCAGCTTCCCCGACGGCACCCTGACCCATATGGGCGAAACCGCCGCACTGCTCCATTGCAGTACCCGACAGCTCCAGCGTGTGCTGCGGCATTTGACGGAAACCGGGGTGCTTCGCCGGGTCGGCAAGGGCATTTACCAGCGCAATTCCGCCAAATAGACAGCACAAGGGACTCCCTGAGCAGGAGCCCCTTGTTTTTTACTCATTCGTAGTGATAATACATCGCCGCAGACGTGCCCCGGCGCATATCGCACACGCCAAACACGCCAAAGTCCGGCGAATATCCCACCAGCGACGTACAGCCGAAATAGATGCGGGAGTTATTATAGTAGAAGTTCATGGACAGGCCGCTCTGATCCAGCAGCTTTTTACCGGTATTGCCATTGTCGTCGGTCTCCATGCACATTCTGCCGTCGTCGTCAAAGACAAATCGGGACTGCTCCACCGCCGTCACCGGATCCACCCCAAAGCTCAGGATGTTTTGCAGCACCGGCATCACCAACTGGGGAATCACCGAGCCGCCGGGACTGCCCACCGCCAGTGACCCGCCATCTGCGCCCACGGCAATCACCGGGGCAATATGGGTTCTGGGCTGCTTTCCGGCTTCATAGGCATTGATGCCGCTTTCGCTAAAATTGGAGCCGGTGTTGTTGAGATAAAACCCGTCCACCTGCTTACAGGAGCCCCAGCTGTCGCTGAGGGTATTGGTGACGTTGACCACCATACCGTTGCCGTCGATGACGGAGAACTGGGTGGTACACTGCCGCTCCGGATCGGCCTCGACGGGAGCCGCCGTGGAAGCCAGCAGGCCGTCGATATAGTCGTCGGAGATGTAATAGCTGCTGTCATGTCTGCCGAAGTTCGGGTCAACCAGGGTGTTGGAGCGCGCTTCGTAGGCAATCTGCTGACATTGCTTCAGGGTTTTCAGATAGCCGCCGGGATCCTCGGATGGATTGGGCATCTGGAGCTTTTCCGCAAGCTTCATCATCTGGAGCACGGTCACGCCGGAGCTGGGCGCATCGGAAGCGTAGAGGGTATAGCCCCCGTAGCACACCGTGGGTGCCTTCGTCACGGCCACTTGATAGCTTGCTATATCGCCGGTAGAAAGGGTGGATTTTGCTGCAATGTCCTGGGCAATCTGGCCGGTATAAAAGGCCGCTGCGCCGTCCTTCTGAATGGTCTCCATGGTGCTGCCCAGTTGGGTCTGCACCACGGTATCCCCCGTCTTGATTCCGGAGAACGCCGGAGCCGAGGAAACGCTGGCATAGTGCTGCACCCGCTTTACAAAGTCCGCCGAGGCCTGGAAGCCGTTGTTGGCATAGTCAATGGCGGGATCCATCAGCTGCGCCATGGACATGGTGCCCCACTGACGGCAGGCCTCCTCCATGCCCATCACCAGGCCCGGCACAAGGATCTCGTCGCTGGGATACCTGCTGCCCGCTGTGGCCCGGTAGTTCAGGGAATAGGCGCACTGCTCATCCGGCATATACACCACCATAAAGCCGCTGCCGCCCAGTCCCGAGGAATAGGGCTCGCACACACCCAGCACATAGGACATGGCAATGGCTGCATCCACGGCATTTCCGCCTTGGGCCAGTATCTGCATGCCAGTCTCCGTGGCCTCGTTGGAGGAGCTGCTCACCGCAAAACCGCCACAGGCCGGAACGCCCGAAGTCTGCTGGCCGTCTCCTGTACCGGACCGTCTGGGATAAGTCACCGTCACATCCTTGGGCACGGTATAGGCCGTGGCATTGCCCTCATCGGGTTCATCCGATGCGCCGCCATGCCACGGCAGCGCACAGGCGCTGAGCATGGTCAGACATAGTACGCCGCTCAGCAGTCTTCCCCATTTCCGCACTCAGGAATCATCCTCCTCAAATTCCGACGTCATTTCCGGCAAATCCTTCTGTACCGCCGCCAGCTGGAACGTAATCCGGCCCTGGGCGTCCTTCTGATACTGGCTCTTGTCCAGTCCGTCGGTCAGTGTCCGGTCGATCTCCCGGGTGTAAAGACTCCGGGTTGCAACGGCGGGAGCATATTCGTAAAGGTGCAAGGGAATCACGGTGAACTCCCGCACACCGGTGGTCTTGTCGATATTCAGCTGTACCATGGCGCTGTTCTGCTCGGTGCGGGTCATACCATCGGCAATAAAGCTGCCCAGGCTGTAGAAAATCACGCCGTTTCCATAGAACTCCGTCTTCTGGAGCACCTTGGGATGGCAGCCGATGACCACATCCGCGCCGGAATCAATGAGCTGATGGGCCAGCTGCTCCTGCCGCTCGGTGACGTTCAGCCCGTCGATGTCGCCCCAGTGGACATATACCACCACCAGATCGGCATTCTGGGCGGCTCCGTTCACCTGAGCATAGAGCTCAGGATAGTTGGAGGTAACCACGCCGTAGTGGTCTTCGCCGGCAGCAAAATGCTTCGGCACCACATCGGTGAAGGACACAAAGCCGATCTTCATATCCCCCGCCTGGAGAATCTGATAGGAACCGGCAGCGGTGATATTCTCCCCGGCGCCGGCATAGGAAATGCCATACTTATCCAGCGCCAAAAGGGTATGCTCAATGCCCTTCCAGCCATAGTCACCCACATGATTGTTGGCCACGCTGACCGCATTGACGCCCTTTTCCGCCGCAACCTTCAGGGCCGTCTGGCTGGCCGCATATTTGACCTCTTTAGGGTGGTCATAATAGGCGGTATTCTGCCGGATCACGGTACATTCCAGATTGGCGAATACCAAGGAGGAATCCCGCCACAGCTGCGACGCCTGGGCAAACAGGCCGCTGTAGCCGGAGTTCTCGCCATAGGTGCCCACATCGCCGCCCAGGCACACATCACCCACAAAGGACAGCTGCACCTGATTGTTATCCACCGGCGCACCGGTCACCTGCTTGCTGGCATAGGCGTTCCGGGTCAGGTAATTCGCCCCCAGGGTCACCCCTGCCAGCACCACCACCGCAATGAGGATCCGGTACCAGGTGGGAAGCGCCCGACCCATCATATCCCGGCGGGACACGATGCGGATCTTCTCCTTGAGGGTCAGCTTGCGGGGTGCTTCTTCCTCGTCATAGCCCTCATAATTGTCTAAATTGTCGTAGTCCTCGTAATCATCGTATGCTTCGTAATCCCCGTCGTAGTCCTCGTCATAGGCTGCATCGTAATCGGTATCCTCGTAATCGTATGCGTCCTCCTAGTCCTGTTTCTTTTTCTTCACAGCAAACTCTCCTATTCAGTCGTTATACCAAAAGCAGCAGCAGCCGGGTAATCCCAAACACGATGGCAGTGGAAACGATCACTGCGGGGATCGTGATATGGACGCCCTGCTTCATACAGGTATTGGCGATCAGGCCCGGGATAACCACGCCGAAGCCCTCAAAGGCCAGTTCCGCGTAGGGCACCACCGGCACCATCAGGTTGCAGGCGAGCTTGAGAATCAGTCCCACCAAAAGGCAGGCCACAAACCGCCGCTGACCGAACAGGATCATAAAATGAGGCAAAACAAACTGAACAATCAGGTACACCAATAGCGTAATCACCAGCAGCACCAGCATTGACACCCAATCGTCGCACATCATGGCAAGATAACCCGGAACAATGATGCCACCGCAGGCCACGCCAAGTAATTCCTGAATCAGCAGGCTGACAACCAGACCGACTGTCAGCGCAATATAAAATTCTGAAACGACCATTCCTATAAACTCCTTCGCTTATCTTATGTAGTTTCGTCCGCTGCGACTGCGTAATCGTGGTAGCAGCCAACCTCGCCCAGGGACAGCATTCCCTCTATAAACGGTTCGCCAATGCCATGGATGTTGCCGATGCCCACCACCGTGCGGCGGTTCAGCATGGGCCGCAGCGTCTCCATGATTTTTTCGAGAGACGCATTTTCCAGGTTGTAATACGCCCGGACATTGGCCAGTTTGCCCCGCTTATAGGCCTTGCGAATGGGATGGGCCTTTTCCCCGATGACCACCAGGGTAATGGGCCCCATATAGGGCAGGCAGTCGAATGCAAACTGCGCCGTGCGATCCACTCGATCCGGGCGACAGTTCATCACTACAATGGGATTGTCCATGGGAATCCGCTCCAGCATCAGAGAATCCCAGATTTCCAGGGTGGAATCCGGCTCGTTGGCCGCAAAGGCGTTGACGAACCAGGTCTCCAGCCGTTTGCCGCGAATGGGCATAATGCGAAGGGCGCCGGGGTCAGGCTGTGCCTTCAACACACCGGCCACGATCTGATCCATAGGAATATTCAGCGCCATTGCCGTATAAATGGCCACAGCACAATTGTTGGGGAATACCTTATAATCATAGGCCTGAAGCAGGCGGGTGGGCATCTGGGTTTCATCCACCACCACCGCTTTGGTACTGCGCTTCCGGGCAATCTCCTTAAAATAATCCTCAAACTCGCCGCGGGGGATCACCGCAATGCCGTTATAGGGGATCGTTTCGCCGAAGGCCCAGGCCAACTGCTCCAGAGTGGGACCCATCTCGTCCAGGTGATCCTCCCGGACATTGACGATCACCGTAACGTTGGCCTTGATGATGTCGTGCTGGTAGACCTTCTGATATTCCGGTCGCACCGCCATGCATTCGCACACCAATGCATCTGCGCCATACTTGGTTGCCTTCCGGATGACGCGGATCTGCTCGGAAATGCTGACCCCTCGGGGACGCCGCTTGATTTCGGTTTCCTCGCTGGAGTCCCAATAGATCATCCGCGCCGCGGTACCGGTGGTCTTACCGATGACCTGATAGCCGGCCTCCTTGAGAATCGCCGTGATCATTCTGGTTGCGGTAGATTTTCCGCGAATGCCGTTGACATTCACCCGGATCTTCAGCTGTTTCAGACATTTTTCGTTTTTGCGCTTTTCCCAAATGCCAAGCGCCGCCAAAATGCCGGAAGCCACCACCACAATCAGCAGTAACACCAGATTGTTGTTCAATGTATCTTCCTCTTTTCTTCCGCCCCGTCTTCCGTCCTCCTGGCGAGGCCGCTGCGGGTACATTCTCCAATGAAATCGCATTTCTGCATTTTTCAAACATTTTACATTATATCATTTGGTTTTGCAAATGTCCATGTCTTGCGACAAGTTTCCCAGAATTTTACCCCAAAAGTTGACTACAAATTGCGGGAAATACGTCTTAAATTTCCGGTTTTGCAGGGGAAAAGTCACGAGTTTCAAGTTTCGGTTTGCCGTTCCAAAATATAGTTTTGCTCTATATTTACATAACACTTTGTATTCCCGCCGCACTCATGTAGCGCGCCCTTAATTCAATGCCGTACGCAGGACACCTCATTCCCCCGCGGGTACGCCAGAA
>OLSL01002281.1_pt1 | contig 15820 bp, 19 predicted proteins | sample 1672511 | NCBI WGS metagenome assembly OLSL01 (sample SAMEA3136694, study PRJEB25190) | human gut metagenome | biome: human gut; feature: human-associated habitat; material: faeces | place: Austria | collected 2013
TAATATTAATATGATGTGTGATTTTATTTATTATCAAGAAGATGAGACAAAAGAATTATTAAAATATAGAAAATAGTGATAAAATTACTATAGGTTCTAACTAGTAAGTAAAAAATGATATATCAATACGAAGAAATTGAACTTACTTTGAAACTATCCTACTTTGCTAAAATTCATCTTGGGGAATTAGAGAGAATTCTTCAAACCAGTAATGATAAAAGTATACAGATGATTACATTTATTATTCACATATCATAAATATTGTTGATTCATGGTTAAAATCATTATTTCCTGATGAACAAGAGATAATTATTTTAAGGATTTTAAAAAATCAGACGTATAATCATATCGCATTTCAAATAGGTTATTTGAATCATAGTTCTGTTATTAGAAAATATAAAGGAATTATAAATAAATTGTATAATAATCAAGAAAACAGATAGCAATTTATATTTGAAATATTAAGTATGTGCTTGAATGATAATAAATTTAAATTTTGATAAGTTATCAAGGTGATTCTTATAGATTTTATGGAAAATTTTGTGACATATTCTATTTTAGAAACAAAGATAAAAAGCATTAGACCTTTCTTATAAGTCTAATGCTTTTTTAGCTCATTGAAGTAATAAAATAACAAGCAAAAACTTTCTATACGATAATTCAAATATGGTTTATTTTGAACTATTATTTTTTTTAGTGTTATTTTTGAAGATAATTATTGTGATAAATTCTTGAGAGTCATGGTTAAATTTGAATTGTACAAAACCATTATATTTTTGTGCTGTTTTCTTAATGTTAAATAGACCAAAACCATGTTCTTTATTGTTTTTATTGGTTGATATAAATGAATCATCTACTTTATTTACATATGCACAACTATTAATGACTTTTATAATTTGGTATTGATTATTTGATTGTGTTTGTATTTTTATATATCTATTTTTGCATTTTTCACAAGAGTTTATGGCATTGTCAATAATATTAGCATAGATGGTGTTTAAGTCCATGTAATTGATAAAGTTTAAATCCAAAGGTCGTATTTCAAAATACATTTTAATATTTAAAGAGTAAATTTTATGTAATCTGCTAGTTAAAACTAAATCGATAAACTCATCACCACTTCTAATATCTGAAAGTTCACAAGTTTTATCATATAAAGAATTAATAAATTCATATGCTTCTTCATATTTTTTTAAATAAATCATACTTTTTAAAGTTGAAAAATGATGTTTTAAATCATGCCGATAAGCTTTCGAATCATAAATACTCTTTTTTAATGAAGCATAATATAATTCACTCTCTTTTAAACGTGCTTTTTCAAAATCAAGTTCTTTTTTTATTTTGTTTTTTCTAATCGTTTCACCAAAAATATAAAAAGATATGAAGCTTGAAATAATTAATAATGCTAATGATAGGATTGTTAAAGTTGAATTTTTAGAATTTACTATTGTTTCACCATTACTCACGTATATAAAAAGAATTATTGATAATGGTTGAAAAGATAATAAAAGGGAATTTTTAATGTCAATATAATCTTCGTCAACAATATATTTGTAATTTTTAATTAATAGAATAAATAAAAACAAAAATAATTTACTAGAAAACATTTGTAAGAATTCATTTTCATTTGTTAAAGTAAGTAATTGAAATATATGATATGTGATAGACTCCGAAAAAATAGCAAGCCCCTCATAAATACTTAAAGATAGTAACTTATATATTAATTTTGAATCTGAAAATTTTAAAATTAGTAACAAATACATTAAAAACGAAGCTGAAATATTCAACTGAGCATTGTTGTGTAAATTAATTGTACATTTTATTAAGAAACACAATAAATAGATGATAATATATTCATACTTTTTGTTTTCATTTGAAGAAAGTAAAGATTTATAGAAAAAAGTAAAAATTAATAACTCAATAATATTTGAAAAAAATATAGTAAGAATCATAGCATATCACTTAGCATATTCATATATTTTTCTTCAAATTCTTTTCTGTACTTACGAGATAAATATACTGAATCACCATTTTTCAAAATAACGATTTCTTTTTCTATAGTTGAGACATATTTTAAATTTACTAAAACGCCTTTATGAGTTAAATGGAAATTATATTTATCCAATAATAAGATCCAATCTTTCATTGGCTTTCTTACTGTAATTGTAAACTTATTTTTTAAGTGTACATTTGAAAGACGTCCATTCATATCAATATAGCATATATCCAATACGTTAACACTACATTTTTTTCGTTGACAATCCATTAATGTTATTTGAGATTCATTCTCATATTTTCTTATTTCATCTAGATATTCAAAAAGTTTTAGTTTGTCGATCGGTTTTACTAAATATCTAAATGCATCTACTTCAAATGCTTCAATACTATATTCTGGATTTGTTGAACAAAAAATGATTTTTATATCTCTATTCATATTGTGTATTTCTTTTGCAAGTTGTATGCCTGTTAAATCATTCAAAAGGACATCTAGAATTATATAATTAAAATCATCTAAATTTTCTATCAGCTTTTTATAATCTTGGTATGTATATATTTCAAAGAAATAATCATTTTTTTTGCAGTATTCCTGTACCAATTTTTTTATATGTAATAAATCAATTTTCTCATTATCACATATTGCTAGTTTCATATATTATCATCCTTTTTATTTGTATTTAAATACATCTTATTATCTTCAATCGCTTTTATCAATACTTCAATTATATTTATTTCAAATTCATCTACATTACATAAAATTTTCTTTAATTTAAAATTTGAAGTGATTTTGTCATCAAAAACTAATTCGTCAAGGGAGCATTCAAGTATTCTAGAAATTTTAGCTAGTGTTATTAGTGAAACCTTTGTTTTAGCTGTTTCTATATTGCTCATATGACTTAATGAGATTTCTGCAGCACTTGCAATTTCTTCTTGAGTTAGTTCTTTTTCTAATCTAATTTTCTTTATTTTTTTTCCTATTTTTACGTAGTTGATTACTGTACTTGTTTCTTTCATAAAATCACCTTGTATATTATTTTATTATTTATGCACACAAGAATATATAATCCACATAAATGATAAATATGCATATAGAATATAATTAAAAAAAGAATGATAAAATAATTTATCGGCTTATGCTGAGATAACACGGCTTATGTCGAATTAGTTGTTAAAAAAAATGAATATTATAACATTAAATACATGATTAAATTTTGTTTTCCAAAGTTAATGATAAAGATAGTCGAACTTATTTGTTATAAGGCTATCTTTTTAATTTTAGGTTAAATTAGAGAAATAGAATTTACAATTTGTGGCGTTACTTTCCTTCTTCTTTCCTCCGTTAATCGAAGGAGGAAAAGAAAAATGCAAACAATTATTGTAAATTTAAAATCATTATACCCAGAACATTATAAGGAGGACATGCTTATTGAAATTGCAGCAGAGATATTTGAAATTATTGATAGTTATGAACATATGGAATCAGCGTATGATAGAAAATTAAGATATCATAAAGTATACTATTCCCTAGAAAGAAGTCCGTATGTTGAAATACATAGAGAGGATTTTAATAGAAAAGATACAGCATATTTAGATAATATGATTCATGATGATCTTTTGAAATTAATTATGGAAGGAATTAAAAAATTGACTATAGTACAACGTAAAAGAATATATAAAAGATATATAGAGGGAAAATCACTGCAAACAATAGCAAAAGAGGAAAATTGTACAAAACAATCAGTATTCAAGTCAATATCTAAAGCATTAGATAAACTAAGAATAATATTAGAAAAAAATGGATATGATGTAACAGATTAAAATCTATAGAGTAATTGTGATTATTAATAATACAATCATGATTACTCTTTTTTTATATGTTAATTATAGAAAATAAAAAAGTTATTTTTTTTGGAGGTGACAAATGTTGCTTTTTTCTCCTTATAGATGAAAAGAAACTTTCTTTGAAATATAAGGAGACTTTTTTAGAGTACATTGAAAATAGAATAGTAATATCGGTAACGTTACTTATATTTAAGCCCAATCATGAATACGCCATGACCAATATATATTGAGAGCGAGTAATATTTGATGATAATCGTAGGTGCTGCTATGAGGCGATGACAATATAAGAATATAATGATACGCATAGTGTTCGCATGAGTAATTAAATTTGCCGCACGCAAAACACTATTGAAGGTTAGAACCCTTTGAGAACATATAACGCCTTGAAGATTATGTGGGACTCGTGGAATTGCATGGCAAAGCAATCTACTGATATTACAATTAACTACAAGCAACAGTAAAGTTGCTTGTAGTCATACATAAAAAAAGAAGGTGATGAAGTTGATAGAAAACATAGTAAGAGGAGAAATCTATATGGCTGATTTAGATCCATGTATAGGTAGTGAACAAGGTGGTATCAGACCTGTTGTGATTATTCAAAATAATACTGGCAATAGATTTAGTACAACTACTATTGTTGCACCGATTACAACAAAATTAGGCAAAGCATATTTACCAACACATTTGATTATAAATAAAAGAACGGGAATTTATAAAAAATCTATGATATTACTTGAACAAATAAGAATCATTGATAAAAGTCGCCTGTTAGAAAAACTAAGTATTTTAGAGGATCAGGAAATCGATTTAATGGATAGGTCTTTACGAATAAGTATTGGTTTAAATTAATGTACGATTAATAAATTTGCACATTTGTATATGAATAAACATCTTAATAAACTAAAGGAGAAGTCAGAAAGTGAATATAGTAAATGATTGGGATAAACAGATATTAACAGCACAGGATATTGCAAGAATTTTTAAATGCGGTAAGAATTTAGCTTATAAAATTATTGAAAGTGATGACATGAATGCTGTTAGGATTGGTTCGACAATACGAGTATCTATGAAATCTTTTAATGAATGGATTGATAATAAAGGTTTTCTTTTAAATAACGAAGAAACATTTGATAATCAAGTTTATACATTAGAAGAAATAAAAGATATCTTAAAAATTGGAAGAAATTCTTCTTATAATCTATTAAATGAAAATAACTTTAAGATCATTAAACTAGGAAAAATTGTAAGAATATCTAAAAAATCATTTGATAACTGGCTTAATAAATAAATTAGGAGGAACAAATGTGGAAATAACAAAAAGAAAGTACATTACTACGATTACTTACGATAAAATATGTAATGGAGTAAAAAATTCATGTAGAGAAAGCTTTTTTGATAAGAAATATGTCGATATTAGAGTAGATGAAATCAATAATTGTGAATATGATAAAGAATATAGGATAGATCAAAATACATTATTTTTAGATTTTATTGATATTTATTTAAAAAAGGTTTCTTTAAAGAAAGATGCCTATAAAAAGTATGAATTTTATGTGAGTTTGACACGAAGATATATCATGGATTATTTTGAAGATATTTATATAAAGGATATAACACAAACATTTATTGAAAATTTAAGCACACAGGTAAATAACCAAGTTTCAAAGTTTGGTAATAAGGAAAAAGTAATCTCAAAAACATTAAAAAATGATATAAAGTTTTTCTTCAATAAATTATTTAAATATGCTACAGATATGAATTTATATGATATTAATCCTATGCAATATTATAAAGTGCAAAATAGTTCGGATCGTTATTTAATTGAATGGGATATTGATACGTTAAACACTATTTTTGAATTAAGCAAAGGAACAAGATTACATATGTTCTTACATTGCTTTTTTGGAACTGATTTAAAAATGAATGAAATTTTAACTTTAAAATGGGATGATCTTTATATTGATAAGAAAAATATCATAAAAAATGATTGTTATGCTGTAGTGAATAAAAAATTAAAAAGAAAAAAGATATCCTACATTAATGAACATAGAGAAAATATTATTAAGCAATTTGATCCAAAAATAAATGATGATGGTAGTACTAGGCTTGTCATTTATAAAATTGAAAATAGTAAGAAAATCCATATTCCTATTAATGTAGCCAAAATGCTAATAAAATGGAAAGAAGTAGAAGGTAGAAAATATCAAATTTCCTATGAAGAACATGAAAATAATGACCTCGTTTTTTCATTGCTTAATGGTAAAGCGTGTGAAGATAGGATTATCAATAAAGAATTTGATAAATTAAAATATGAAAATAATTTACCAGATGTAAAGATGAGCAGGTTGGAATTCTTTTCTAAGGAAAGAATTATATATAAGGAAGAGGTAATGACTATTAGAGATTTTTATTACAGAACGTTATTTTATGATTATTCAGAATATTTTGAAATTGGATACATCAAAAGTGGATTATCGTATAATAATAATATAATACCTATAGGTACAAATTATCGAAGTGTGAATTTAAAAGATATAAACGTACCTAAGAAAAAGGAAATAGATTTATCAAAAATGATTTCATTAATAAAAAATAATTCAAGTTTATCAAATGAATTGACAAGTATACTCAAAGAGTAGAACTTGTCTTTTTTATAATCGCACGTTGGTTAAAACATAATGTTTTCCATAGAATATGGATATAGGAGGAGATAGTAATGGCATCAATTACAAATAGAAAAGGAAAATATTATGTTGTTTATTGGTTTGATTCATTTGATGGAAAAAGAAAACAAAAGTGGGAGCAATGTGAAAACTATGAAGAAGCAATCTTTAAAAAGAAGAAGATTGAAGATGAACTAAATAATCAAGTGTTTTTAGCTCCAAGTAATCAAACAATCAGAGAATTTTTAGAAACGTTTGTTGAGCTATATGGTACAAAGCATTGGGGGTTTAATAATTATAAAGCTAATACAGGTTTATTGAATAACTATGTTTATCCACTTATAGGTGATAAAAAAATACAATCATTTTCAACGTTAAATGTTGATCAATATATTAATAAACTGACTAAAACTAAAAATGTGAATTATGGTGTAAGAAAAAATGCACCTCAATATGTATCGCCTAACACAATAAAATCAGTAGTAAAATTATTAAGATGTGCATGGCGACAAGCTCTTAGATGGGAAGTTGTAAAGAAAAATGTGTTCATTGATTGTAATTTACCTTATTGTGAATCTAAGGAAAGAGAAATATGGACGGCAACAGAAATACAGCATGCTTTAGAAATATGTGAAGATCAAATATTATATTTGTGCATAAACTTGTCTTTCTCTTGTTCACTGAGAATAGGTGAATTATTAGCACTTACTTGGGATAATGTATTTATCGAAGATGAAGATTTTGAAAAAGACAATACTAGATTAATTATAGATAAACAATTTGTTAGAATTGATAAGGAAATGATAGGTATTTTAACAAAGGATGAAATCTATAAACAATTTGATACACAATTAAAAAGAGAATGTAAAACAGCATTGGTTTTGAAATCACTTAAGATGAATGGTAAAGCAAGAACTGTGTGGATACCTCGAACAGTTGCTTATATGTTAAAAGAGTGGAAGAAAAAACAAAATGATATAAAAAAGAAACTTGGTAGTATCTATGATGATAACAATCTTGTTATTTGTTTTGAAGATGGAAATCCAATAGAAAAAACAAACATTGAAAAAAGATTTAAAAAGTTTATAAAAGTAAATAACTTACGAGAAGTAGTATTTCATTCTTTACGACATTCAAGTGCAACTTATAAACTTAAATTAAGCAAAGGGGATATCAAAGCAACACAAGGTGATACTGGTCATAAATCAGCCGATATGATAACTAAAAGATATGCACATATTATTGATGAAGATAGAAAAGTTAACGCTACAAAGTTTGAAGATGAATTCTACGCTTCTAAAGAAACAGAGGAAAAAGATGATGTATCAGAATTGTTGGATGTTCTAAAAAATAATGATGCATTGAGAGAACAATTGAAGAGAATGTTATCTTTATAAATGGACTGTAGGTCCATTTTTTCATAGAAATTTAGCTTATATTACTATAAATTTATTAAAAATAGTGGTTTTCCTAACAATGGCGGGCAGAAATGAGTTCGAATCTAATCGAGGATGAATTAGAAAATATAGTAAAATCAAGGCTTTTGAAGAAATGTTTTAAACAAGAAAATTTGATGTTTTCTAACAGATTTCTAACAAAGACATAAAAAAACAGCAAAAAATAGATAAAATTAGAAAAATTATAAGAGACCAAGAAATCTTCAAAAGTGTTGGTGTATATAGACTTTAAGGGATTGGAGAAAAAAATTAAACTAAAAAAATTGGTGGTTGTTAGCCTCCTAAGCGATAGATCGGGTGTTCGAATCACCTCGAGGACGCCAATATGATTAAAAAGTCTTGATTTTCAAGGCTTTTTTATTAATTGAAATTTGGCAATAGAAGTGAAAATAATAAATAAAAGTTGATAGAAAGAAATGTGTAATGTAGATGATTGTTTAAATAGTTCAATTAATTACAATAGATGAGGTTGAATATGATAATAGGTTTTTTATTTACTATAAAGGGTGCATTTAATATATTGAAGGGGTTAAACTATTTTATTTTCAAAGATAATTTTAAAATGATTCCTATGGAATTAACATCCGTATATAAATCACCTGTTAGTGTTCATGAAATTACGTATATATATTGTTATCAATCTATTCATCAAGGAACGAATGTAAAATATAAAACCAAAGGACATGATTATAAAAAAAAGTAGGAGATATTGACTTCTTTTATTATGATGAAAGATTGCATATTGTTTATGAAGATGAAGAATATGTTACTTCTTATATGATTTTAGGAATATTTTTATTTTTATTTGGATTAAGAATAATTTTTTTGTACATATAAAAGAGGATATGATATTCATTAAGATTTGATGCAAAAAAAGATTGTAGGACAGTATCTACAATTTTTTTTGTTCTAGTACTAGAACAAAACTCCTAATATTTATGTTCGTGTTCTGATATCAGAACACAAGATGCTATTTGAAGGTTTTTGTTCTATAATGAGAACATGAAATAATATGACATTTTTCAATTGTATTTATATACAAAGATGATAAAATGAAGTCACAAGGGGGATTTGTATGGAAAAAGAATTGAACTGGGTAGTCATAGGGACAGGTGTGATTGCTAATGAAATGGCACAAGCTTTACAAAAGACGGATAAAACACTTTATGGAGTTGCCAATAGAACACAAACAAAGGCTATTGATTTTGCAAAGAAGTATGGTGTTAAAAAAGTCTATGATGAAATTGATGATGTGTTTGATGATGAAAATGTTGATATTATTTATTTGGCAACATCACATAATACGCATTATCAATTTATGAAAAAGGCGTTAGAACATGGAAAGCATTTATTCGTAGAAAAATCAATTACGTTAAATAGTCGTGAATTAGATGAAATGATGGCACTTGCTAAAGAGAAAAATTTAATTCTTGCAGAAGCCATGACCATTTGGCATATGCCAATCTATAAAGAATTATGGAAAATCGTGCAAAGCGGTGAACTTGGTAAAATGCAAATCATGACAGTAAACTTTGGAAGTTTTAAAGAATATGATATGAATAATCGTTTCTTTAATATGAATCTTGCTGGTGGAGCTTTATTAGATATTGGGGTTTATGCTCTTTCTGCAGTACGTAGCTTTATGTCTAAACAGCCAAATGAAATAGTAAGTCAAGTGAGGTTTGCACCTACAGGATCTGATGAACAAGCAACGATTTTACTTAAAAATGAAGATCAACAAATGGCAACGATTGCTTTATCAATGCATTCAAAACAACCTAAAAGAATTATGATTTCATTAGAAAAAGGGTATATTGAAGTTTATGAATTTCCTCGTGGACAAAAAGCAACGATTGTGGATGCTGTAACAGGAAAACAAACAGTTATTGAAAAAGGAAATACTGAAAATGCACTTTATTATGAAATGTGTGATATGGAAGAAGCTGTTAGAAATCAAGATGCTTCACATTTAAATTTAGAGTATACAAAGGATGTCATGGATATTATGAGTCAACTTCGTAAAGAATGGAAAATGCAATATCCAGGAGAAAAATGGTAAGGACAAATTTTTTGTCCTTTTCTTTATGCAGTGATAAAATAAAGTAAATAAAGGAGGATCATTATGGATAAAGTATTAAAATTTTTAAAAGATGTAGAAACTTATTATTTAGCAACAGTAGAAGGTGATCAACCAAGAGTAAGACCCTTTGGAACAGCACATGTTTTTGAAGGAAAACTTTATATTCAAACTGGAAAAGTCAAAGATGTTTCGAAACAACTTCATCAAAATCCTAAAGCAGAAATTTGTGCTTTTAAAAATGGAGAATGGTTACGAGTAAGTGGAAAATTAATCGAAGATGATCGTAATGAAGCAAGACAATCTATGTTAGATGCTTATCCAAGTTTACAAAAGATGTATAAAGCAGATGATGGAAATACGGAAGTTTTCTATTTTGAAAATGCTACAGCTATTTTTTCATCATTTACTCACGAACCACAAATTATTAAATTTTAATCATAAGTTACCTATTAAAGAAGCTTTTAATAGGTGTTTTTTATATAAATAGACAAATAAGATAAATTGTCAATATGTGGATAGATAAAGAGGATTATGCATTGTTGTTAATATTTCATTTAATATAATAAAATTAGATAAAAGAAAGGATGAAATATCGATGTTAAAGAATGAAAAAGGACAAGCAGTTGCACCAAAAACAGTCACAATGACAAAAAAAGATTTTGAAGATCAAGGAAACACCCGTGTTTATTGGTTAGGTGGCGGAGGAGCCATAATCAATGATCATGGAACAGTGATTATGATTGATCCCCTTTTAGAAGGCTTTGATATGCCCTTATTGATTGATATGCCAATTGATGTAAAAGATGTACCTCATGTGGATGCTATTTTAGTATCTCATGTAGATAATGATCATTATTCAAGACCAACGTGTAGAGATTTAAAAGATGTTTGTAAAGAATATCATTCTTCTTATTATGTTGCTTCTTTAATGAAAGAAGAATGTGGTTTGGATGGAATTGGACATGATATTGGAGATCATCTTCAAATTAATGATATTGATGTTGAACTTACACCTGCTGATCATGCTTGGCAAAACCAAGTCGCAAAATATAATTATCGTATATGGGAAGATCGTGAATATTGTGGTTTCTATGTAAAAACACCAACAAAAAAAATTTGGTATGTAGGAGATTCTAAATTGCTGGATTGTCAATTACATATGGACCCACCAGATGTAATGTTCTTTGACTTTGCGGATAATCCTGTGCACATTGGTTTAGAAAATGCTTATAAACTGGCCAATACTTATCCAAATACAAAACTTGTTTTAATTCATTGGGGAAGTGTTGATGCACCTGAAGCAAGTGCTTTTAATGGAAATCCACAAGATATTTTAGACAATGTCGTTAATCCTGAGAGAGTTGTTATTTTAGCACCTGGTGAAGAATATGTTGTTGATTAAGAAGTAGAAATCATGAGATACAGTGAAGTTAAAGATTTTAATTATAATGATTGTTTTAAACTTTGATGTTTAATTGCGAAAAACATGATAAACATAAAGAACCTTTTGCGATTAGAATTTATATAGATGATTTTGTTATCTTTCAATATATCATGCAAAGATGCAGGAAATGTTTCTCGTGGTAGAATCCCTCTTTGTACAAAGTAAAGTGAGTGTTGTTTTAGGTATCAAGATAAGTTATGGTTATAAAGATTTATGTTTTAGCTTTAAAATCATCACTTCATTAACAAATGCCACTTGCTTGGAAAAAGGAACAATTCTTTTTACCAGCAACAACTGTTTTTATCAAATGTGCAAGAGAATACTTTAAGAGATGATAGAAATATATCTATTTTAATACCTAAAAGGTATCGTTATTAATAAATTATAAGTATTAGATATTTAAAATAAAGTGAATTATAATGAAGTTGTAAAGAAAGAATAATACTTATGACAATTGAAGAAGCAAGTAAAAAATATAATATTCCAATTCATATCCTTAAATAATATGAAATTTGGGGATTGTGTCAAGAAATTAAAAAAGTAATGGGATTTTGGCAATATGATGAAACAGACTTTGAAAGATTAAGCTTGATTATGATGTTACATGATTTAGATTTTACAGTTGAAGAAATAAACAAATATATGAAACTTTCTTTGGAAAAAAATGAAAGAGAATGTTTAAAGCTTTTAAATAAAAAAGAAAAGGAATCTTAGATGAAGTTCATCTAAAAGAAAAACAATTATCAAGAATTGATTATTTAAGATATGAGATGGATTGGGAAAATAAGGGATGAAAAAGATTTGTACATTGATGTAACCTTTAATTTTAGTTTTTACCTGTAGTGCTTGTAGTAATAAAAAAGCAATTGCTAAAAAGGAAACAAAACACAAATAGATTTAAAAGAAGTTAATTCAAAATCATTAGTTATTTATTTCTCTTGGTTTGGAAGTACCCAAAATATTGCCAAGGAAATACAAAAACAAACCAATTCAGACATCTTTGAGATTGTTCCTGAAGTTGCTTATAGTGATGATTATGATACGGTTGTTGATGATGTGAAAAAGGAACAACAAGAAAAAGCAAGACCAAAGATTAAAAATATTGATGAATACGAAACCATTTACGTAGGATATCCAAACTGGTGGGGAGAGATGCCTATGATTCTTTATATATTCTTTGAAGATTATGATTTATCTAACAAAACAATTACACTATTTTGTACAAGTGGTGGAAGTGGATTGTCAGATACTGAAAAAACAATTCAAGCACTTGAACCAAGTGCTACATTGGTAAAAGGATTGTATGTTTCAAAGTCAGCATCAAAAGAGGCTACAAGTGATGTAAAAGAATGAGTAAATGAAATTAAATAAAAGGAGAGAAGAAAGATGAATTTATATGCAACAGATAAAGAATACAAAGAAAGATTTGATTATTTTTTAGAAGAAGTTAAAAATGATGAAGGAAATAAATTAGATGAACCAACGCGTTATTTAGCTGTTTTATCCGTTTTAATGGGAAATCAAGGAATTTGTGCTTATGAAGAAGTTCTTGAAAAAGCTTTAGATGTTTTGTCGCCTGTGCAAGTAAAAGAAATGGTTTATCAAGCAACTGACTATTTAGGATATGGAAGAATGCTAGAATTCTTAAAAGTTACAAATGAAGTATTTAATAAAAAAGGAATCGAACTTCCATTAGAATCACAAACAACAACGACAATTGAAAATAGATTAGAAAAAGGAATCCAAGCACAAGTAGATATTTTTGGTGAACATATGAATGAAGCTTGGAAAAAAGCAACAGTCAATAAATGGTTAGCTTCTAACTGTTTTGGTGATTACTATACAAGAACAGGTCTAGATTTAAAACAAAGAGAAATGATTACTTTTTGTTTCTTATATGGTCAAGGTGGATGTGAACCACAAGTTATGGCCCATATTCAAGGAAACTTAAATTTAGGAAATGATAAAGTTTTCCTTACAAATGTTGTTTTACAATGTGTTCCATATATGGGATATCCTCGTAGTTTGAATGCACTTGCTTGTATTAATAAAGTAGAAGATTAAAATTGAATAATTGTGGTATTGCCTAGCAATACCATCTTTCATGTATAAGGAGGGAAAACAATGAAAATTGTTGTATTACAAGGAAGTTTACTAGTAAATGATCAATGAATATCCTCTGAAAACTTTATCAAGTGAGCAAATGAAAAGAGGTATGAAGTAAGAAGTTTTAAGGTTTCGAAAATGAATATTAAACCTTGTCTTGGTTGGGTTGCCTGGGGTTATGAAGAAATCATTATTACGTAATGATTTCTTTATGGACAAATATAGGATATTATAACAAAAAAAGGGTTCCAGCAGGAACCCTTATTTAATTTCTATCCAATATCTTTGAACTGTTTTTCCGTCTTTAACAATTTCATTTTCTAAAATAGCACCATTGTTTTTAATTGATTTTGCAGAACCAATATTATCCTTATCACAAACAAGAAGTACTTTATCAATATTTAAATTTTGACATTCTTTTAAAGCTAAACCGATGATTTTAGTTGCATAACCTTTTTTTCTTTCACTTGGTCTTACTCCATCACCAATATGGCCACCGTAATTTAATAAATAATCATTAAGTTTATGACGAATATTGATGGCTCCAACCATTTTGTTTCTTTCTACATCTAAGGCGAAAAATGTAGAATCTTCTACCAAACCAGGTTTTGGATTTTTTAAATCAAGATTATTAATATAATAATCAAAATTATGATAATCATTTTTAAAAATAGAAGCTGGAGAAGTATTAGCTTCAGGATGATTATTATTATAATCAATCCACTCCTTCAACATATCAACAATTAAATTTTGATATTCATTTGACGCTTTTACTAATTTAATTGACATAATATAATCTCCTTTTATTAAAATATTTCTATTATTATAACATTTATAGAACATAGTACAACCCTTTATTAAGTTGTACTTAATAGAGGAAAAGTGCGTATTATCTATTTTATCAAATATTTTAATAAATCTTTAATGGTGACAATACCATAAAAACATTGATTCTTTAAAACAATAATATCTTCATAAAAATGTGAACTTTCATTTTCAAGATAAAGTTGACAAACATTTTTAATAGGTAAATGGGAAGGAACAATTAGAGAGTCTTTAAAAAGATTTGATTCAGCTGCATCTAAATTACAAAGCATATTTTCTCTTTTTAAATAACCTAAATAATGTCCTTCATCATTGATGACATAAATTCTTTGAGTGGTATTATTTTCTTCAAAAATTTGATAAGCATTATTTATATTTTGATAAGTTTTTAATGTACAAGGGAAATGACAAAGAGAATCTATTGTAGGAATATCTAATGTTTTCTTATATTTGTTGTATAATTTTTTGATAGTTTCTTTGATATCAGGTAAAAGATCATCAAAATTATCAACAGGTTTCTTTAAATAATAACCTTGACCATATTCAACACCTAATTGAATTAAACATTCAAGTTCTTCCTTTGTTTCAATACCTTCAACAATTAATTTATAATGCGTAGCTTTACAATAGTTGACCATGACTTCTACCATCGTACGCTTATCTTTATTTAAATGAATATCTTGAATAAGTTCTTTATCTAGTTTGATATATTCAGGTTGTGTATGATTGATTCTATTTAAATTAGAATAACCTGAACCAACATCATCAATAGCAATTTCAAAACCTTGACTACGATAATGTCTAACGGCTTGTTTAAATAAGTGTTTATCTTCAATAGATGTTGTTTCCGATAATTCAAAGACAATATTATTAGAATCTAAATGATATTTTTTTAAATATTCTTTTGTAAACCCCTGAACAAAATCTGAATCTAATAAAATATTAGCATCTACATTAATAAATAACTTTTTGCCTGATGGCATTTGTTGACTTGCCTTAATAGCACATTTACGACAAAGTTGATCTAACTTCCATGATTGTTCAATTGTATTAGCTATCTTAAATAATTCTTCAATATTAAGAGTACATGATTCTAAAGTAATACGGCTTAAGGCTTCAAAAGATACTATCTCTCCTGTTTTTAAGGAAACAATAGGTTGAAAAACACTTTTTATTTTCTTTTCATTAATTATTTTAAAAAAATCATTGATTTTCTTTTCGTTTAATTTCATTTATCTATCCTCTATTCTTTTTAAAATATATAGAAAGAAGAATGATATTTCTATCAATAAAAACTAAGGAAATTGTTAAAAATAGGTAAAAGATTTTGTTATAATAAAACAAAGGAAAAAGCATATGAAAGAAATAGAATATAAAGTACTAGGTGTAGATGATTTAGAATTAT